>Ga0181518_10000397_pt1 | contig 48002 bp, 41 predicted proteins | sample PEATcosm2014_Bin_28_FD_119751 | JGI IMG/M metagenome (GOLD analysis project Ga0181518, IMG submission 119751) | Peatland microbial communities from MTU Mesocosm Facility, Houghton, MI, USA - PEATcosm2014_Bin01_60_metaG | ecosystem: Environmental > Terrestrial > Soil > Wetlands > Peat | place...
GATTGACGCCTGCTTTGTCATCAGCCCGGACATGGCATCACTGTGCGGGGACTTGGAAAGCGTGGGTAATTCCGCCAAGGTGCCGGGACAGGTCGACGGGGCTCACGTGGTGGTGAGCACGCACGACCTGAACCGCATCATCGCCGACGTTTATGTGTGCCGTAGCGATTTCTATGAGGCCAACAGGGAGTTGGTTTCAAAATTTGTCTACGGGTACCTGAAGGGCTGCGAGGACGTGGACGACCTTTACAAGTCGCATGACGACCTGAAAGCGACAAAGGCGCAGAAAGATGCTTATCAGAAAGTCCTGCAATTGACGCAGACGATTTTTGGAAACGACACGATTCCAACCCTGGAAGACGCCCATGGCCTGCTGAGCGACTGTGATTTTGCCAACTACAATGGCAACGCAAGGTTCTTCAACTTGGGCGAGGCAAACACTATTGGGTTCGAAGTGCTTAACCGGAAGGCTCTGAATCTGGCTCTGGGGCAGGAGTACGTGACCGAGCGATTCCCGCTGACCAAGGCCGAATTTAACTATGACAAAGCGCCTTTTACGAGTCTAAGAACCTATCAAAAGGATACTGAGACGCCGGGGCCTGAAATACCGATCGTCGTTCCATCCGCGTCCGCGGCGGCCATTTTCACTTTCAACATTTATTTCGAACCCGACCAAGTTGATTTTTCGACTAAGATTTACGGGAAGCATTTCAAACGGGCGTTGGAGGACGCCAACCGGGCCGGTGCCTGCATGGTGCAGATCCGGGGGTACTCGGACCCGACGAAGGTGATTCTTGATACCATCCAGGCGGGCCAGAAACTCAACATTCTTCAAGCCAACCGGCAGCTCGACGGCACATTCGTCTATCTATTGCACGGCCAGCCATTCGATTTCGGCAACACGCAGATGCTGATTGAGGCCGTGAAGTCCGGGCAGTTCGAGAAAGCCTTGGACGAAAATAACAATCCGATCAGCCCGTTACAGACGCTGGCGGCGACGGATGTCCTTTCGCTCAACCGTGCCAAACAGGTCAAGGCGGCCCTGACCGAATTTGCCCAGAACCGGGGCATTCTCTTTTCGGAGTCGCAGTTCATGGTGGATGGAGCGGGGATTTCGAACCCTGAGGTGCCATTCCCAAAGACCGACGACGATGCGTCGAGGAATCGGCGGGTCGAATTTCGCCTATTGCCGGTGAGAGGGGAATCTGCGGGACCGGGCAGGTAGTCGCAGACCATGCTTCAGAACGAATGGCGTGGTCCAGCCTGCACGAAAAACAATCATGTCAGATTCTCGCAAACGCGCGTGGCGGTGGCTAGGAACCGTCGTGGTCTGGATGACGATCACGTCGGGTCTGGCGGTTTTCTACAAGCACTACGTCCGTGCGGACGGCCAGCGCGCTCCAACCACTCAGCCTCAAAATGTGCAACCGCCTGCGCCCACGGACACGTGGGAGGACGTGACCACAATTCCAGTGGAGCTGAATCGAAGTCGCAATAATATTTCCGAATTTGCCGGAGACGCCTTCTCGAATGTGGTTAGCGAATTGCAGTTGAATCCGGATTATCGGGTGATGATCGTCGGGCATATACCCCCGAACGAGGCCACGCGCCCTTACCTGGAGGGCGCGGAGGTCGTGAAGCGGTTGTTGCTCGACAAAGGAATTGCCGAGTCGCGCACGCAGATAGAAACGGTCAACGCCAGTAAAGACCTGGCCTACACGATTGATTGCAGGATCCAAAAAAAAAGGGAAAGAGGTTAACCCAGGCCGCGGACCCTGGGGCGCCGAATTGAATTGGAACTTAATCTAACCCGCGCAACTTGGTTGTTGCGGTCGGGTATTACGGGAAGACGGGAAACGAGGATCGATCGCATCGAGACTCCCAACTGAAGGATGGTGATACATGTCAAAGAGCAGGCTAATGGTGGCGGGCGGCGTAATCGTCGTGTTGGCGGCGGTGGGCGCCTATCTAATCTGGGGGCATGGAAACGCCATGGAACCGTCCAAGGAGGCTACAGCCAACGCCCCGGTGTTCTCCCTGGCGTGGAGCGAATACCCCTCCTGGAGCGTCTTCGGCGTGGCCCACTCGCTGGGCTTGATCGACGGACGCCCTGGACATATGGGCCCGCTGGAAAAAAAGTGGGGTGTCGACATCGAACTGAAAGAAGCTGACTACGACACCTGCATTCAGCTCTACCTCTCGGGACAGGTGGACGCGGCATGTCTCACGAACATGGACGTGCTCAACCCCTGCCTCAGCCGCGATACGGTGGCCATTCTACCCACCTCCACGAGCTACGGCGCCGATGCCCTGATCGTGCCGAAATCGATCACCAGCGTTCAAAGTCTCAAGGGCAAGAACGTTTACGGGCTGAAACGTTCCGTCTCGGAATATTTCTTCTACCGCGTGATCGAAGACCTCGGGCAGAATGCGGCGGATTATAATTTCACCAATATGGACCCGCTGGCAGCTTCGCAGGCATACCAGCAGAACAACCCCGCGTTCCCCGCCATCGTCGTTTGGCATCCCTTTGTCCTGGAAACCCTCAACAAGCGCACTGACTCGCATCGGCTGTTCGATTCCAAGAAGATCCCGGCTGAAATTATCGACATGGTTCAGATGGCGCAGTCGTCGCTGGACCGCCCGGGCGGAAAACAGTTCGCCTGTCTCATTATCGATACCTACTACACGGTCAACCGCATACTCGCCGACCCCAAGCGACATGATGATACGGTGGTGGCCTTGGGCGAAAAGTTCAGCAACTTGGACTTAAAATCGATGGAACAGGTGCTGACCGACTGCCGGTTCTTCTCAACGCCGGAGGCGGGTTTGGCCTTGCTCAAGGGTGAGGATGTGAAGATTTACACGGACGCGGCCAAGACCACGTCGATCACCCCGGCGCATTTCAAGGACATTATGCCGAAGGTGGTCAAGTTCTGCGTGAGCCACCAGATTGTGGACAAGGAACCAACGGTCGCGTTTGGCGACCGCAGCGCCGCCGGCAAGGTCAACCTGCGACTGGATCCCGCATACATTCAGGCATACCTGGACGAAGAGAACGGAGCAGGCAAATGAGTTGGCAGGCTCGCCTGTCCGAATGCCGCAGGAGCAGGCGTACGGTGTGAAGATTGAAGACCGCCCATGTTACGCAAGCCCATCAGAAAACTTCACCGGGTGGCCTTGGGAGTTGCCTCCGGCATCGTGCTGGTCATCGGGTACACGGCCCTGTGCTACCGGTCACAGCAATTGAACCCGAACCAGACGACCATCCCCTCGTGGTCGCAGATGCTGGGAGGCTTGCGGTCGGTGGTGCGGACGGACCCGGCGGCATTGGCGCGATGGAAACAGGCCCTGGCGAACAATCCCGACGCCTCCCGCCCGCGGCCCAAGCTCGTGGCCGACGCCACCGCGACCGGAACGCACCTGTTCTTGGGACTGGGATTGAGCGTGATCGGCTCAATGTTCCTGGGCGTGATGATGGGATGCTTCCGAAGAGTTGAGGCGTTCCTGCTGCCGCCGATGGCGTTCCTGGCTAAGATTCCGGCGACGGCGGCGTTGCCGGTCTTCCTGAAGCTTGCCGGCCAGGGGCAGGAGACGTTCTTCGTCTCGATCGTCACCTTCGGCGTGCTTCCCGCGATGTCTCAGTCCATCTATCTCGCCGCCCGGGAGGTATCGGATGAGTATCTGAGCAAAGCGTACACACTGGGTGCTTCGGATACGGCGGTGGTTTGGACCATCATGGTGCGGTCGATTCTCCCTCACGTGATGGACGCGGCGAGGCTGGCCATTGGGCCAGCCATCGTCTACCTTATTGCCGCCGAGATGCTCTTCAGTGACATCGGGTTCGGCTACCGGATTCGTTACGACGCCAAGACCGGCATGACCGTGGTCTTTCCTTACCTGGTGATCCTGGCCATTTTCGGATTCACCATGGATTTCAGCCTGCGCTGGCTACAGCGCAAAACTTGTCCGTGGTTTGTGCCGGAAGAAAGCAGGTGATGGCCATGGTTGCCAAACATGACATCGTGCTGGAATGCGAGAATCTGAGCCATCGCTTTGGTTTGCGCGGAGTTCTTCACGAAGTGAGCCTGAAGGTCATTCGTGGGGAGATTGTGGCCATTGTCGGGGAGACCGGCTGCGGAAAATCGACCCTGCTGCGCACGATACTGGGCACTCAACGCCCCACCTCCGGCAAGGTTCAGATCACCACCCGGGCCCACGGCACGTGCGATCGTACCGGGCCGGATCGCGACTGCGGCATCGTGCCTCAGCACTATTGTCTCTACCCCTTCCTCACCGCCTTACAAAACGTCACACTGGGATTGATGTTCGAGCAGACCAGCCTGACGAGCCGGCTTTTCCGGCGCTCCTGGTGGCGAAAGCTTCGCGCCGGGCACATGGACCGGGCCGCGAAATTGCTGCAAGAACTGAAGCTGGAACACGCCATGCATCTGTATCCGCATGAGCTGTCCGGTGGCATGCGGCAGAGAGTGGCCATCGCGCAGGCGCTGATTACCGAGCCCGAGATCCTGTTGCTGGACGAGCCGTTCGGCGCCCTGGACGAGGCCACCCGCGAGGAACTTCAGCGCATGCTCTTGGAGTTGTACATGGAGAATTGCAAGGTGAAAGACCGCGGCCAGCCTCCGCCTTATACCATCGTCATCGTCACGCACGAACTCAACGAAGCGATCTACGTGGGCGACCGGGTGGTGGCCCTATCGCGCTACTGGAATTGGAAAGAACGATTCAGCGAGTGTCCGGGCGCGACCATCCTTTTTGATCAGATGGCCCCGGTCAATTACCCCGACGAGGAGCGGGAGTTCGAGATCTTCGCCAAACAGCGAAGCGATATTCGGGCGGCGGCATTCGACCCCAAGGCCACGCGCAACCGCGAGGAATTCCAGCATTTCTGGCGGGATTTCCTCAGTGGCAAAGGCGAAGGAATTCTGGCGCCGACTCAAGCTTGCGATCTCCCCAATTGCCCGTTGAAAAATACCTGCTCCTTTGCCCAGCGCATGGCTCGCTTGGCCCAAAACAACGGTTCACAACAGACCGCAAAACGCTTGGAGATCAGTCTGAAGCACCTGCTCAAGCGTGACGAGGAGGCGATCGCCGATGAATTGCGACCGTTGCGGCGGATTTTGGACGGCGAGCCGCGCATTGGCCCCGGCCAAGTGGCTGGGGACGCGCAGGCAGAGGCCCACAAGATACGCGACACGGCCAGCAGGGAATGCTTCGTCAATGCCGCCAGGGACATGATGGATTCGCTCCAGCTCCATTCGCCCGCGATGCATCGGGAGGTCAAGCAGCATTTGATGCCGCTACAGAGCATCCTGGATGGGTCCGGCTGATGCTTGGGGTAATCGACGGCGCGGCGACACGAGTCTAACGAACATGAGTTGATTGAGGCAGTTATGGCGAGGGCTGTAGGAATAGACCTGGGAACGACGAACTCGGTGGTGGCGGTGTTTCGACGCGGATTGGCCGAAACCATCCCGGTCGACGGCCGGCCGCTGTTGCCCTCGGTGGTTTCCTTTATGGACGATGGCGCGGTGCTGGTCGGCCGCAGCGCCAAGTCGCGCAGGGCAATCGATCCCCAGCGCACCGTCGGTTCGGCCAAGCGGTTCATGGGGAACCGGTCCAAGACCTACCAGGTGGATAACAGGACTCTGTCCCCCGTGGACATCGGAAGCATCGTGCTGAAGCGGCTGTCCGAGGCCGCATCAACGTTCTTGAAAGAGAAAATCACCGAGGCGGTCATTACGGTGCCAGCCTACTTCAACGATGCCCAGCGCGAAGACACCAGGCGCGCCGGGGAGCAGGCGGGCCTGACCGTCTTGCGCCTGGTCCCCGAGCCGACCGCGGCAGCCATCGCCTATGGCCTGGACAAGGGTAAGGACCAGACCCTGATGGTTTACGATTTGGGCGGGGGCACCTTCGACGTGTCCATCCTTTCCGTCAAACGCAACAACTTCCAGGTCATTGCCGTAGGCGGCGACAGCCAACTGGGCGGCGACGATTTTGACGAGGCCATCGTCAAGTGGGCCAGTGAAAAGTTCAGCGCCCAGTCTGGGATCGACCTCCTGGGCCTGACCAGTCGCGAGGCCATGGTTGCCCGCCAGCGGCTGAAAGAAGCCGCGGAAGCCGCCAAGATCGAACTCTCGGAATCGAACCAGGCGGTGATTTCCGTTCCGGATTGCCTCGGCCGGGCGTTGGAACTGGAGATCAGCCTGGCGGAATACAACCAACTGATCGCGCCCTTCCTCCAGCGCACGGTGGAATGCGTGCGATCCACTATGCGGGATGCCAAGCTGACGCCCAGCCAGATCGACCGCGTGATTCTGGTGGGGGGCTCCACCAAGAGCCGGGCCGTTCGTGAAGTGGTGGCCCGCGAGATCAAAGATCCGTATATCGCCGAGCGGGTTGACGAAGCCGTCTCCCACGGCGCGGCGATCGTCGCCGCCCGCTTGTCGGCGCCGGAAGAAGATCTGCGCCCTCTGGAACTGGGAATCAACGACGTGACGGCGCACTCGTTCGGGGTGGACATGCTGGACGAGGCAGACCGACTGGTGTTCCAGGCGATTATTCCCCGGCAAACGCCCTATCCTTGCCGCATGGGGCTGGCGGGCAGCACCAACAGGCCGATGCAGACGGCGGTGGAGATGCGCGTGTTCCGCGGGGAAGAGTCGGACCCGGAGAAGAACGCCTGCCTGGGTGAGTTAAGTCTGCCGGTATCCCCACCGGAAAACCGTCTGGTCCCGATCGGCGCGATTTTCCAGTTGGACGCGGACGGCATCATCCACTTTACAGCCGTGCAGTTTCCCTCGGCCAGCGCCGGCACTGGAATTGTCGAGTACGCGGCGCGGCGGGGCGGGCAGTTGGATCTGGAGGCCGTCGACAAATTGCTTGCCAACGGGGAAGCCCGTGGCAAGACGGTGCATGTCAAGACTCGATGATTTGGAAAGGGAATAGACGTGGCGTACCCCATTGGAATCGATCTCGGAACCAGTAACTCCGTGGCGTGCGTATGGAAGCGCGGCCAGCCGCAGTGCATACCCGTGGAAGGGGGCGGAGCGATTCTGCCATCGGCGCTGTCCGTCACGCCGGACGGGAATGTTCTGGTGGGTTCCGCCGCCAAAAAGCGCGCGATCATCGAGCCGGCCGGTTCTGTCCTGTCGGCCAAGCGGTTCATGGGCGATGGCAAGACCACTTGGACAATCCACGGCAAGACCTACACACCCATCCAGGTGAGCGCCCTGATTCTGCAACGGCTGAAAGAGGCGGCGGTGAACTATCTCCGCCAACCGGTCACGGAGGCGGTCATCACCGTGCCGGCGTACTTCGATAACAACCAGAAACGGGACACAAAACTGGCGGGTGAGGCGGCGGGCCTGAAGGTGCTTCAGTTGCTCCAGGAACCCACCGCCGCCGCCATCAGTTACGGGCAGGACAAAGGCAGGGACCAGACGCTCATGGTCTATGACCTGGGCGGTGGAACCTTCGACGTCTCCATCCTGAAGGTCAAGGGAAACAAGTACGACGTGGTTGCCGTGGGTGGAAATTCTCATCTCGGCGGCGACGATTTCGATTTGCAGGTGGCCGAGTTGCTGGTGAGCCGGCTGAAGCGAAAGCCGCCGAAGGATACGCTCGACGCCGTGCTCACGGTGCTTCGCCACAAAGCCGGCGAAGAGGATATCCAGACGACCCCCGAAATCCGGCAGGCGTGTCAACGGTTGAAGGAGAAAGCCGAGGCGGCCAAGCTGGAACTGTCGGAGAGCAACATCGCGCATGTGGAGTTGCCTGACGTGCTGGGGACTCAACTCGACACGGAGCTGACGCTCAAGGACTACAACGCGCTCATCGGGCCGCCGGTGCAACAGACGATCAAATGCGTCAACGACACGCTGGCGTCGGCGCGGCTTCGGGCCAGCCAGATTGACCGCGTGATCCTGGTGGGCGGGTCGACGCGGAACCGCCTGGTGAAGCAGGAGGTGACCAAAGCGGTGAAGGAGCCGTGGACATCGGAGTGGGTGGACGAGGCGGTGGCGCGAGGCGCGGCCATCGTCGCCGCCGCGGGCTCGCCGCCGGAGGAGGACAGTCGGCCTATTGAAATTACCTTCAGCGACGTCACGCCGTTCGACCTGGGTGTCCGCGCGTCAAAAGGCAGCGATCTGGATCTGTTCGAGGTCTTGATCCGCAAGAACACTCCGATTGGCAGTTCCCAGTCCAATCGCCAGTTCACCACGCGAAAGACCAACCAGAAAACTGTGGAAATCGCGGTCTTCCAGGGCAATGGCTCTCATTGCCGCGAGAACACTTTCATTGGCAAGTTCGTTCTAACGGGGATTCCCCCGGCGCCCGCCGGCGAGCCGAAGGTCGTCGTCGAATTGACGATGGACCGTTCCGACCTGCTGAGTGTGACGGCGACGTGCAGCACGCTTCGCAGCGAACAGAAGCTCGACGTCAATATGGTGAGCAAGGAAGATGACCGCCCGGCGACAGCGGCGCAGGCGGACATCATGTTTCTGGTCGATACGTCGGGCAGCATGTCGGCGGAATTGGTCGGGGTCAAGAAATCGGGCCTCGAGTTCGCCGAAAAAGTCACCAACGCCGGCGTCTCCTGCCGCCTGGGCGTGGTCGATTTCGACAAGCCTGTGTTCCGGGACACTTACCGATGGGAGGTTTTCGGGCCCATGCCGCCGGAGCAGTGCATGGGAGCCATCAAGGATTTGAAGATCGGCAGGCTGGGAGGGTGCGGCTGCTATGTCGGCGATGCCGGCACCGTTCCCGTCATTGAAGCCTTCGCCAAGACCTTTACCGACAATAATCGTCTGAAGATTGGAATCCTGGTCAGCGACGAGGTGGGCAAAGATCCGGCGTCCATCGCTTCGATCGTGCGAATCCTTCAGGATGCCAACGTATGCATGCACGTGTTCGGCGTGCCCGGGAGTTGCCACGAGACTATCGCCGAGGCGACCGGCGGCAAATTCTGGGACATCATCGCTTCCCGCGGGCACGTGAATTTTTCTGAACTCCTCGACGGCGTTGCCGCGGAGATTACTAACTTGGCGTTGCTTTAGCACGTAACCGAAAGGCGGAATTGTATGACTATGATAGACAAGTGGAGTCCTTATGTGTTCGGAATTGACCTGGGCACTTCGTTTTCGGAGATCGCCATCTATCGCAAGGGCAGGTCCGAGGTGCTCAAGATTGACGGTGAGGAAAAGGTTGCTTCGGTCATGACGGTGCTGAAAACCGGCGAGATCCTTGTGGGTCGTGAGGCCCGGGCCCGGATGATGATCGACCCGGAAAACACCGTCGCGTCCATCAAGCGCGAAATGGGCACTGAATGGACCAAGGTATTTGAAGGACTCCCCGACAAGACCTATAAGCCCGAGGACATTCAAACCGAGGTCCTCACGAAACTGATCAATGGCGCCCGCGAATCGGGAGTGAACCTGCGCGGCACGCCGCGGTTCGTCGTCATCTGCGTTCCGGCGAACTTCACCGATCCGCAGAAGAAGGCGACGCTGGAAGCCGGCGCCAAAGCCAACCTCGAAGTGTTGTATCTGCTGGAGGAGCCGGTGGCCGCCGCGTTGGCCTATGCCTTTGATCAGAGCAAGGACCAGACGATTCTCGTCTACGACCTGGGCGGCGGGACGTTTGACGTGGCCATTCTCAAGGTCAATTCGACCAAGACCGGCCTGGCGACATTCGAATTCCTGGCCAAGGCGGGGGTCCCGCGGCTGGGTGGCGACGATTTCGACTGGAAGATCATGGAAATCGCCGCGGCCAAGCTGAAGGAAACCTCCGGAATCGATCTGCTTGACCTGAAGAAAGACCAAGGCATCTCGAAGCGCGCCCTCGGGGAAGCACAACAGAAGCTCAAGGACGCCGCCGAGACCGCCAAGCGAGAGCTGGTCGAAGCCCAGACGACAACCATCAGCATTCCCAGCATCATCAAGGACGAGCAGGGCAACGTGCACAACCTTGAGGTGGAGATCACCCGCGAGCAGTTCGAGACGGCCGTCGGCCCATTGATTCAGTCGTCAAAAGAGGCCGTCGAACGCGCCTTGGCCGACGCCAAGCTGTCCATGCCGGACATCTCCCGCATCATCCTGGTGGGCGGGTCCACCCACGTGCCGCTGGTCAAGAAAATGCTGTCGGACATGTTCGGAAAGGACCCGTACGGCGATCTCAACCCCGATACGGTCGTGGCCCGCGGTGCCGCCATTTACGGCGCTCACCTGGGCGTGCCGGCCGAGAAAACGGAGGAGACGGCCGCGATCAATTCCGAAGACAAGCCAGAAGGCTCCGTCATCATCCATAACATCGTGACCCATTTCCTGGGCATCGAACTGGTGGATGGAAAATTTGGGTGCATCCTTGAAAAGGACCAGGAGATCCCGGCGGACAAGCCCCTGGCAGGCACCAAGGAATATGTCAACCAGCGGGATAATCAGACCGAATTGCGGATCACGGTCTACCAGTCGGAGAGCAAGGCGGACGTGGTCAGTGTTCCAGGCGTGGTGTGCATCGGCGAACTGTTCGTCCCGATTGCGCCCAAGCCTCGCGGCCAGGAAAAAGCGGCCGTGACTTTCGAATTGGACCAGCAAAACCTGCTTAAGGTGAAGGTGACGACCAGCCTTGGCCCATCGGAAATTGAGATCAAGCGGTAAGCGGACACCTTCGCCCCGCCGAAGATCTGCCCGGAACGGGATAGTCCGACATCGGGCCAAGAATTGAGCCGGCCGGCTTGGAGTTCAGGGTGTGCAGGAGCAAAACGAAATGAACCCGAATGACAACAGCGCTAGGGCCCCCGGGCAGCAGGGTCCCCCGGCAACTCAACCTAAGGAGCCGGTGAAACCCGCGCAACTACAGGCCCGTGGGACGGTAGTTAAGGGTGATATGGCAAAGCCTGCGGAGTTACCAAGCCCCAAGATGACGATGGAACAGATGAAACAGACCCATGAAATGCTCCTTACGGATATGAAGGAGGCAGGCCTTAAAGAGCCGGAGCAGGAAGTGATATACTCGCATGTCTGGAAGCGGCTCTCCTTTCCGGAGATAGATCAGGACCTCGGCCTCCGTGCGGGCTCCGCCTTGGCACTATACCGGGTGGGCGCGAGGGCGATCGCGAAGCTTCACCGCGAGCGCGTCGCAAATCGCCGCTCGTCTGAGCAGGCGAGCCGTCTGGCGACTACGGCAACCGGTAAGCCCTCCAAAAACCGAACCGATGTCACTGGCGCACCGGTGAACCAGGAATCGAAACCGGCGGCGCCCGCCGTTACTGGTTCCGCCGCAGGCTCGGCCGCGGTCGACGCCAAACCGACGACGCCCGTGCCCGATGCCAAGGCAACCCCTTCGGTACTCGTGGCCAAAGAACCCACCCCCACGCCCGCTGCGACGATACGGATTTCGGAGCCGCAACCGCCCGCGGGAAAGATGGTTGAGGCCGCGACCAAACCCGCCGAATCGCCGCAAAAAGAAAACGTGGGATCCCCATATTCCCAGACTCCAATCGCCCCGCCAACCGGACCTGTGACCGGCCCGACGACTTCGCGCGATGCCAAAACTGAGACCGCGGGCCCGTTGGCTTTGAAGCCCACGGCTCCTCCTGTCGCTGCGACTGCTGCGCCGAAAGCGACTGCCACTCCTCCGCCCCTGCCGAATCTGTCAAGCCTGATAGATCAATTCCTGCAAAACGAGGAAACCGAGCGAACAGTGGACCAGAAGGAGACGGACAGCTACGTGGCGGAGGCCGACCGGTGGACACGGCGGACCGTGTCGCTACGGGAAAAGCTGCAGGTCGCCATTCCCGTGGCCACGGACGCAATCGTGCAGGCCGGCCAGACATGGCAGCGACTGCCCGCAGATTTGCAGACGCAACTTGGCGGACGACAGGAGGGTCTGGAACTGATTGGCAAGATGGCGGGTCGCCTCCTTGAGCGACTGGCGGGCAATGGTGGCCAGGAACCCAATGCGATGCCGTCCGTCGGCAAACAGGGCTGGAGCGATTTGGCCGCCGCCCAGGTTCAGGAATTGGCCGCCGGCCGGACCAGCCAGCCGGCTGTAGCAGCCGTCTTCCGCGCCAAACTCCGCGGCATTGGACAGGAGCGATACCAAGTGGTCACGCGGGCGCGAGAACTGGCAGAATCGCGGCGCAAGGGATTCTTTAACTTCATCAAGAAGCATCTCTTGCCGGTTCTGGACGGCGTCGATGACGGCCAGCGGTATGCCATGCCGCTGATCGAGAAACTTAGTGCCGATCACGCGGAATCGGCCAACTATTTGGCCGCCTGGCGCGGCACTTACGACTGCCTGCGCAAGGTGTTTGTGGAGGCGCTGGCGAGCGTCGACGTCCGACGGATCGAAGTGGCGCCAGGGGCGCCTTTCGATTACAACCGCCACGAGCCCATCGACGTCGAGCCGGATCAGAATCTGCCAACTGAATCGATCAAATCCGTGACGGAAACCGGCTATGAGTTCGCCCCGGCGGGCGAGGCCGCGGTGGCGAATGTTGTCCGAGCGGCCCAAGTAGTAGTTGTAAAGAACTGAGTGAGTTCATGCCTGACAATAGCATCAATCCGGTTCTGGGAATCGATTTAGGAACCACGTTCAGCGCCATTGCCCGGTGGGACGGGCGCGGGCCGCAAATCTACAGGCTGAGAACCGGCGAAATCGAGCTGCAATCGGTCGTCTATTTCGACCCCAAGACTGAAGAGTTCCTGGTGGGCGCGCTGGCCTACAACAAGGGGCTGATTCACCCTGAAAACATGGCGTTCGGGATCAAGCGGTTTATGGACGACGCCAAACACAGGATCGAGATCGGCGGCAGGACATTCACGCCCATCGAGTTGTCGTCCAAGATCCTAGCCAGTTTGTATGGCAACGTCGTGAGTATGTTTCCCAAGAACGTGTTTAAGGGCCGGGGCACCGTCGTCACCGTTCCGTATTATTTCATGGCCCACCAGCTTGAAAACACAAAGGACGCAGCGGCGCTGGCCAACATCAACTGCCGGAAAATCCTCCAGGAGCCCATTGCCGCTTCGCTTTCCTATGCCTGGAAATGCGTCCAGGAGAATCCGACAAGGGAGGGAGAGGAAACCATCCTCGTGTTCGACCTCGGCGGTGGAACTTTCGACCTCACCCTGTTCAAGCTGATTCAATCCAAGGACACGCTGCGCTTTGAAGTGCTGGGAACGGGAGGCGACGACCGGCTCGGCGGCATGGATTTCGATGAATGCCTGGTTAATCTCCTTCTGGAAAAGAGCGGCCTGACCGAGGCTGTCCTGAAACTGAAGGGCAATAAAAAGAAAGAAATCGAGTACCGCAAGGCCTATCAGAAGGTGAGGAAGGGCGCCGTCGACGCCAAGATCCAATTGTCGTTTACCAAGGAGACCCGGGCATCGATTCCGTTTGTGATCCCGCCGGACAAGCACATCGATGTGACGGTCACTCGGGATGAATTTGAGGCGTGCATCAAGTCCTATACGGAAAAAGTGCGGGACATTATGGAGCGATTGTGGGCAGTGGCCAACGTCCGCGCCTCCAGCGTGGATCGGGTGGTCAAGGTCGGAGGCTCCAGCATAATCCCCTGCATGCACACGCTCCTCTGCGATGCCATAGGGGAGGGCAAGATCTACGCCGACAATGATCCCTCTCTGTGCGTCGCCGAGGGGGCGGCGCTGTACGCCGCCTACCTGGATGATCCCGAAGTTTTCGGGCGTGAGATTGAAATCACGACGCGCAATTGCCACGCCCTGGGCGTGAAGCTTTCCGGTGACCGATTCGCCCGCATCATCTCCGCCAATCGCAAGGCTCCCTGCAAGGGGGAGCATATGTTTACCACCGACAAAGACAACGTGGAGACGCTGGACATCGAGGTTTATCAGGGCGCATCCAACGATATTAACGGCAACTCGCGAGTCGGCATACTTTCCGTCCCAGGTCTGCCGAAGCGCCCCGCCGGCGGCCTCGATATCCTGGTTACCTTTACGCTCAACAACGAGCAGAAGCTGGTCGTGAAAGCCAATATATATGAGGCGGACACCAATAAAGAGTTGGTCGAAAGATTGGCAACGTTTACCGCTACCTGATTTGCAGGTCCGATCATGACCGTTCAAGGTTACAACTTCAATTCCGACGAGCCATTCAGGGAGGACGGCGTTTATCAATGGTTCGCTGCCAGCGGGGACGACAACGCCGTTGTCCAAGTTGTCCGGCCGGAGGCCGGTCTCAGCGAGATTGAGCTTAAGGCCGTTGCGGACTATTTCGAAAAGTTGGTGACCGTCGATAAAGACGGCGTATTGGTTCCCAAAAACAAGATCAAACCGACGGATTCGAAATACCGGCTTGTGCTGGCGTATCCGGAGATCCAAGGCACGTCGGTGCAGGAGTATCTCGACGCCTCGCCCGCCTCCGCCCAAAACATTTGCAGCGATATCTGCGAGCGGCTGCATGCGTTGCAAACGTGCGGCGTCGTGCACGGTTTTCCGGCGCTGGAAAGCTTCGTGGTCATAGACGAGCAGGTGTGTCTGAGCTTTTTCGGCTACGCGCCGCTGATCGAAGCTCACCGCAAGGACATACTGGACCGACGGTCTTCTTTGCTGGCCCCGGAAGTTCTTCGCGGGGAAAAGCCGACCGAGCGATCGGATATATATACTCTTGCCAAGTCGATGGGAGAATGGAAGGCTCAGTTTCGGGAAAGCGACTGGTATCGGAAAGCGACCGACCCCACGCCCCGCAACCGCCACCGGAGGTTCCGCGACCTGCAAAGCGAGATTGTGCGGGATTTCAAGCGGCTGGAATCTCCCGTAGTGCTGCCGCGGACCACGGGAGGCCTGCTTCAAAAGCACAAGTTATCGCTGGAGGTGCAACCTGCCGGCGCCGGGCAGATCACGTGCTCGAAAAGTCCCGTTGGGGATGGGAATATATATGTTACGGATGGCCAGAGCGTCAAACTGGAGGCCAGCCCTTCGGGAGCCTCATGGCGATTTGACAAATGGGAGGGGGATGCACGCGGCACGGGCAATCCCGTCCAACTCGCGATGGACTGCGAGAAGAAAGTCATTGCGCGGTTCATCGGCGTGAGAACGGGTCCCGACCCAGTCCCTCGGTCAAGAAGAGTGCGGGTGACAGCACGAATCAAGCCCACGGGGGCCGGCAGCATAACCGGAGTTGGAACTTACGATAGCGGCAAGGATGTCGAGTTGGAGGCGAGGCCGGCGCCAGAATATACGTTCAAAAGTTGGAGCGGCATGTCGCGGGAGCCTCGCCGCGACAATCCCATTCGCCTTACGCTTGAATCGGACGTGGAGGTGGTCGCCGAGTTCATCAAGACGGTGGCGCCGCGGCGAAAAGCCAAAGTGGCCGTCTGCCTCCTGTTGCTGATTGGCTGCCCGTCGGTTTTGTTGCCGGTGATGAGTGGGGCGACCGCCCTGCTGGCCCTTTGGGCGTTCACGATTACGTCGGCGCTTGCCGTGTTTGCCGCGGTGACCTGCTTTGCCATCGCCCTTGGAATCTTGCTGACGCGGGCGATCTTCTTGGGCGAATTGCTCGACAAACTGGAACGCGCGGAGGGGCCGTCATCCTGGCTCTGACCATGGCGGTAACTTCGGGTGACCATCAAAGTGAAGGATTTGGCCCCGATTAGCCACGCCGCCCGAATCGGCTTAGTTCGCGGCGCAGCCTGGAGGCCACTTCGGGGGGAAGCCAATGCTGGGCCAGACACCATTGCACCAGGTTCTGTATTTCGGCGGCGCTCAGTCGCGTAAGTGACACGCCTTGCGCCGAGGCCTTGATCAGAACGCAGGCATACAGGACCTTGGCCACCGGCTCGGGCAAACGGTCGTCGTCATACCCTTGGCATTGACGCTTGGCCCAGGTCTTGACCGCCCGCAAGGTCTCCGGGTCGGCATGGTCGCAATCCATCAATTCAAAAAATGTGAGATTTGAGTTCCCGGGCAAACATTGCAGGGGGCAGCGTGCTTCCTGCGTCAAAATCCCAGCCAGTTCGCGCGGCCTCCATTGAATGACGTCCTCATCCCCCGGCGCAAATAGCGACCTGATCAAAGCGGCGCTTCCACGGTCTTCAGGTTCTATTTCGGACATATTCAATTCCCGTTGGCGGCATCGCTGCCAGTACTACCAGAGAAAACGCCTGCGGTTGCGCGGGATCAAGCAAAGGCGTCGCGCAGATCAAGAAGTTCCTGCTCCACCTGCTCGTCGGTATGAGTATATTGCCCGACGATCTGCTTCAAGTGGCGTTTGAGCATGCGAACGCCTGTGGCCAGCCGGTGTATGGCCTCGCGCGGGCTGCTAAATCCGAATCGCTCCACCAGGCGGTCGTAATCCATGGGCTCGGTTCCATTCTTGGCCGGCTCGACGACCCGCACCCGGAAAATCTCCCAGATGTCATTGCGGGATTTTTGCAGGCACTCCTTGTGCATGGCGTCCACAGCCTGCCAGAGAACGTTGCGCGCCCATTGTCGGTCAAAGCTCTTGAGCAATGGATCATCAATGGCGGCCTCGGCAGCGGTCGGGAGGGCATCGAGGGAGATGCCCTTGTGACGCCGCGAACGTTCCAACCACGTCATCGCATAGTTGTAGAGGGCCCTCACTATGAAACTGCGGACGCGCCCGCGCGCGGGATCGGCTCTCCCCAGGATGCCTTTTTCAATAATGCGATCGGTCACGAAGCCCTGCGTGATCTCTGCGGCAGTGTCCTCGTCGACTCTCAGCTTGCAAACCAGAAAATACTTCAGCGCTGGATCGTAGGCAGTGACAACTTCCGCGATGGCGGCGCGTCGAACATTGGACTCGGCGGCGGCGGCCCGGCCGATCAGCGACCATCGCGTCGCGGGCAACTTGTTGCTGTGGCGGGTCCGTTTCATCCTCATTAGCTCGACCCGCATACTAATGATTTGTTGGGTCCGCCGCAAATCGCCTGGAGCAGACTCAAAGCACGGCAAAGTTGCTTTGAATTGCCACTTCGGTAAAATCCACCCGTTCATCCGACAAGAAGAAACGCGTTGCGCATTGGGACGGGTTCTGTGCCGACGCGGGGCCTTTGGGATCGGGAGGCATGGATTCTATGCCCAGCCTGAAAGTCAATCAGACCTTTGCGGACAAATTCACCGTCGAACGGTTCCTGGGCGAAGGGGCGTTTGCGGAAGTTTATCGGGTGCATCACCGGTTCATGGGACGACAGGCGTTGAAGCTCTTCAAGGCGCCGGCCCAAAGCATCGAGGAAGTTCACACCTGGCTTGACGAAGCGCGGACCCTTTCGTCACTTCGGCATCCGAACATCGTGCAGGTCTTTGAAGCTGACGCCATCGAGGGGCCCACCGGTTTCACGGGTTATTTCAGCATGGAATACGCCACGGGGGGCACACTGGAACGATTCTGGCAATCATATGGGGCCCGTCTGATGCCGGTGACCGACGTCGTGGAGATCGGTCGCCAGGTTTGTCGGGCGCTGGCGGTAGCGCACGGGCTGACTCCCCCGATCGTGCATCGCGACATCAAACCTTCGAACATTCTCATCGGCCTGGCGCCGCACGGGATTCACGCCCGATTGAGCGATTTCGGCCTTGCTAAGCGGGTCAACCCGATGACCTTGCTCTTAAGCTGCCGGGGGACGATTGGGTACAAGGCGCCGGAGTCGTTTGCCACGAGCATGGACTCGCGTCGAAGCGACATTTGGGCGATCGGGACCATGGTCTATTTGCTGTTGACGGATCAGATGCCGTATCCGGGACTGGACGAACGGGACCTGGAGGACGCCACTCGTTTCCTGAGGCCCCTGAGACCGCCAAACCTGTACAACATGAGCGTGGACGCGGGGCTTGAGTCGATTGTGTTCCGATGCCTGGCGGCGGATCCGAAGGACCGCTACGCCAACGCGTCGGAACTGCTGGTGGACCTGGAGCGCTGGCAGCCCACGACCGACGGGAAGCGGAGCATGCTGAGCAAATCGGATTCGGGGTCGACGGCCAAAAAGTTGAATCAACCGCAGGCGCAGCACGACCTGAAGGAAGAGGCACAGCGGGCGTTGCGTCAGGCCATCAAGCTGGCACAAGACCCCGGACTACTGGCTTCTTCGGCGGCCGACCTGCTGGAAGAGGCCATCACCAAAGACCCTTCCCTGCGGGAGGAGCACGAATCGCGGCTACGCTGGTGGAGGCGCGGGATCAGCGACGGGGTGGCGAACATCCAGATTTCCTCCCGTCCCAAGCCTAACGCCAATTCAGCGTGACAAATATCGCATCGTTACCAATCTTCAAGACCTGGCGGCTGCTGCCCGCGCATCGGTGCAAGCTGGCGGTGGGAGTTGAAACAGGCGCAGAGGCGAAAAACGCGTGGGGATGCGGAGCACGATCATGCCGTTGCAAACGCCGCAAAACAGCAAGTTGAATCTTCTGTCGCAAACGCTGCGGCAGATCGTGCACGGTGATGAATACGGACCGTACCGTTGCAACATTTTTCGAATACTGGGAATGCCGACAGACATTGATCCGGCAGAGGCTCGCCGCCGCGAGCGCATGCGGGAGCTTCGGGAGGCGAAGAGTACATCGCCGGCCAACGCGGGGGGATTTCCGCTTGCCCTGGACCCTCCGCCCGACAAGAAACAACGCAAGGACGCATTGGACTGCTTGATGACGCGTCCGTTGGAGCAGTTGATCCATGAGTTGTTCTGGTTCTGGCCCACGGAGGAGGACGACGGGCGGGCAATCAGTTGCGCGAAATTCGACGACGCGGTAAAGCACTGGTCGGCAACGATCGCTCGATCGGACGCCGGCCCGTGTTCGTCCCAGCATGCGCCTGTGGCGGGGGGAGCGGCCGCGCATAATTTGGCAGTTTACTACCACACTCGCGCCCTGGACACGTTTTGCCGCCCAGACCTGCCTGGGGCCAGATACTCCGAGGCCGGCGATCTGATGGACAAGGCGTTGCGCTGCTGGCATACGGCGTTGCGGGGTGCGGCGGTGAGAGAACATTTGCTGCGGCGTGCCGCGGAACTGCCGGACCCCAATTTGACCAACGAGGTCGTGTTGCGACTGATCGAATCCGTGCCGGAAGGAATCCTCCAGATTTCCTCGGGACTGGCAGCGGCGCTGCTGGCAAGAGGCAAAAGGGCGGAAGCGGAAGATCAGATTACCAGGCTGCGGGCGTCCGCGTTTTCGGAGGCACAGATAGATGCGGCGGTGAAAAGCGCCGTCTCCGCTGCCGCTAACGAGATCAAGCGCCTGTCGCAATCGGCCGAGGCGCAGGCCAACGCCGAACCGGTCCACGCGGGCGCGTTGATCCGTCGCCTGCACGGGCAGTTGTCGGGGCATCTGGCGGTCATCGACCTGCTGCTGCCTCGCGGCGATTCGACCCGAAGCGGGCTGCACGATGTGGCGGCGGACGTGCTGTTGCAATGCAATCAGGCCTTTGCGGGCAAGACGGAGGACTGGATCGAAGCGGTTGCTTTGGCGGAACTGGCGGGCCAGTTGGCCGCCGGCGCTTCCCAGAGGGGAACGATGCGCAAACACATCGAAGTGATGAAACGCAACGCCGCCTCCGGGCTGGATTGGTGTTCGCCGAGATACTGGGACTTGCCGACAGCCACGCTCGACAAGCTCGAAGCCATCCGCGAGGACCGGAAGAAACGCCGCTGGGACCTGGCGATCAACGCGCTGACGGAACTGATCTTGGCCCAGGACGACGACGTGCCGGACGAAGCCCGGAAGATTCTGAACCATTGTATGGCAATATGCCTCTGCCTTAAATCGGTCGATCAATACAACGCGGGTCTGGCAGAGGTCGGCAAGAATAAGGACGTCGTGGAACAGCTTTGGGACAACCTGGATGCGATGACGGAAAACCAACGGGACCAGGTGCTTTCCACTCGTCCTGATCCGACCAAGGTTTCCGGTAGGTCCGCCTGCCCCGTATGCGGGGACACCCTTTACACGGCCTGGAAGACATTCCCCTATCGCGATTTGCAGGCGTGGGTTTGCGGCGGCTGCAATACTCGCTACGCGACGCAGCGGGCAAAACGAAAGGAACTGATCGGCAAGGTCGCCAAGGAATGCGCCGCGTGCTCCATCCTGGCCTGCGACTTTGATACGACCGATCCGGGCATCATCCGGTCCCTGGAGGACTTGCGCGCCGTGATCCAGGAGTCTGGCGGGTCGCTGCCCAGCGTGGAAGAGGCAGCCAGGAGCGCGAGACTTGTCGTTTCACCGCCAAGCCTAGCAAATTCGCGGTCTCGAAAACAGGAGAAAGCCCGCAGGGACCTGGAAGAGGCAAGGCAGATTTTCGAGCAGATCGGCGCCACTTGCGAGTCGGGCCGCCAGACAAGCTACGGCACGCAACAAGCCGGAGAATTGGCCAGGCGACTGGCGGCATCAGTGAACCGTCTGGCCAGGCTCGGCCAGGCGGCACATCCGATGCTCGAAAGGTCGCGGGAAGACGCCGCCGACACGCTGCTGAGCGTTGATCTGGCGGTGCAATGGCCGACCGCCGCGATCATGGAGCGGGCGCAACTGCTGGAAACGGCGCAGGAGATCGCCGCCGGTACACCGGCACGCGACCGGGTCAGCAGCGTGCTGACGAACGTGAGCGCGAAGGCGGCGAGGTGGCAGCGGATTCTCAGGCAGAAATCGGCCGTGGCCGCGCCCTAGCAGCCCGTGGCGGCCGTCGGGCTAGGCTGGTTCACCGCCGTTTCATGGATTTCGCGATTACTGGCAGAGCGACTGGCGCAACTGGAGCCGTCTCAGCGGGTAGTTTGGTTAGATGCCGCCAGGGTAATTGGATAACCACTCAGGAGCAGCATGCCCAAGGGAAATAAGAAGAGCGCAGCGGCGGCAAAGAAAACCGAATTGGCCAGTGGAAGTGCGCCCCGCGCCAAGCGCAAATCCGGGCTCGGTGGCCTCAAGAACTTATTTTCGGGAACACCGGTCGCATGGGATGCCGGCCAAGGCACGGCTCTTGGAGCCGCCAGGCCGCAGCCCGTCACCCCGCCACCGCCCGTGCTTGCGCGGCCGATGGAATTGATCGCGGATCTGGCAACCTGCCTGTGGGACATCGAGCGGAAGATCAGGCCGGAGGCCGGCGAAGCGGTTTCCATGAAACTCAAGATCGCGCATCGCCGCGCCCAGCGCGGCTTGGAAAATCTGAGCCAGGCAGGGATCAGGATTCAGGATTTTAAGGTGGGCGAGCCTTTTGGCGGCGGGAACCGTGGGCTGAAAGTGCATCTGGAGCCCACCGAAGGCGCCAAGAGCGAGACGATCAGCGATACCGTCAGCCCGACGATTTATTTCAAAGACGTGCCGATTCAGATGGGCGAAGTGTGGGTGGCGATCCCACTGGCGTATGTCGAGGCCGAGACGGCGCCGGCAGAGCCAGCCAAGCCGCCGCCGCCCGTGGAAAGCGCCGAGACCGGCGCCGTCAAGGACACGGCAACGACCGGCAAACTCCCAAATAGTCAATGTATCCAAGAGGTTAATCAGCGGCCTATTTAACGAATGAACGAACGGGACTGGAGTGTCAGCCATGCGAACAACGATCGATTTTGGAATGGACCTTGGAACGAGCAACAGCACTCCCGCCGTTATTGACGGCACCAGCGCCCGGGTCATCACCAACAAGGTCGGCGCAGCAATTACTCCCTCTGCGGTTTGGATTGACAAGCGCGGCACGGTGATCGTGGGGATGCAAGCCAAGGAGCGAGCCCTGGTTGACGTCAACGAGATGCCCAACGCGGACGTGGAGTTCAAGCTGCGCATGGGGCTGGGACGCGAGGGGGCCAAAGTTTTTGAGCGAAGCGGGCGGGTGATGCTGCCGGAGGAGCTTTCCGCGGAGCTGCTCAAGGAATTGCGCCGCGATATCCGCACCGCCACCGGCGAGGAGATCAAGGCGGTGGTGATCACGGTGCCGGCGAACTTCGGGCTTGACCAATCCAACGCGACGGTAAAAGCGGCGTCGCTGGCGGGGTTCGATCATTCGCCGCTGCTGTTAGAGCCGGTGGCCGCTTCACTGGCCTACGGGTTCCAGTCGCAGGCAAAAAATGAGTACTGGATGGTCTACGACTTTGGGGGCGGCACGTTCGACGCCGCGGTCATGCAGATCCGACACGGTCAGATCAACGTGTTCAATCACGCCGGCGACAACAAACTGGGCGGGAAGGATCTGGACTGGGACATTGTCACGGAGATACTGGCGCCGGAGGTCGCCAGGCGGGGAAGCCTGAGCGATTTCAAGCGGGGCGTGCCCAGGTGGGCCGGAGCAATGGGGAAACTGAAGTGGCTGGCGGAATTGGCAAAAATCGAGGTTTGCCGCACCGGGCAGCCTCACGAAATCTATGCGGAGAGCCTTTATACGCGGAATGGCACAAGCGTGGACTTTACCTTCACGCTCCTGCCCGACCACGTACGGAAGATCAGCGAGCCGTACATTGTAAGATCCTTGCGTCTTTGCGAGCAGGCGCTGGCGGAAAAAGGCCTGAGCGGGAAGGACATGGCCAAGATCATTTTGGTGGGGGGAAGCACGCTAAATCCGTTCGTTCGCCAGCGCGTGGCCGAGGCATTGAAAGCGCCGCTAGAATTCAGCATCGACTCGGTGACGGTGGTAGCCCAGGGAGCGGCGATCTTCGCCAGCACCAAGGAGATCCCGGAGGTGGCCAGGCAGCGCCCACCACGGGGAACCTGGACCGCGGAATTGGTCTACGACAAGACCGGGGGGGACTTGGAGCCGCCCATTGCCGGGAAGGTCAGTCCGCCCAGCGGCAGCACGCAGACGCCACAGGGGTTGACACTGGAGTTTGTGGACGTGGTCTCGTCGTGGCGGTCGGGTCGGATTTACCTCGATGACAATGGCGAGTTCCAATCTAGCCTGCGCGCCGAACCCGGGCGGCGCTGCGAGTATCTGCTGGAACTGTGCGATTCACGAGGAACGATGCTACAGGTCAGCCCGGAAACCTGCGCGTACACGCACGGCGTCATCGTTGGACCCAAGTCGATCATCGCCCCGCATACGCTGGCCGTTGGGCTGGCGGACAACCGGGTGCACGTTTTTGTTCCTCGTGGCAGCGCGCTGCCGCTGGAGGAGACCGTCGATTTCAAATCGACCATAATCGTGCGCGCCGGCTCCAGCGACACCCTCCGCATTCCCCTACTCCAGGGACACAGTCCCCGAGCCGATCGCAACCTCGAAGTCGCGGCCCTGGTTCTTTCCGGCGACGACCTGATCCGCACACTTCCGGAAGGAAGCAACGTGGAGGTGCGCGTCCACATGGATGAAAGCCAGATCGTGACCGTGGAAGCCTACTTCAAGCAGATCGACCACATGAAGGAAATGAAGGTCGAGCTGGGTCGCAAGTCGTTCACCCTGGAGCAACTCCGGGAGATGTTCGATTCGCAGAAACGGCGACTCTCCGAAGCGCGCAATGCCGCGGAGAAAGCCCCGGAGATCCGGGAGGTCCTGGCCAAAATCGATGCCGAGGACATCGTGCCGCAATGCGAGCGAATGCTACAGGCGGCCAGCGCGGACATGGGCGTGCGGGCCACGCTCTACGAGCGACTGATGACCCTGGCGACGATGCTGGACGACGTGGAGCAGGCATTGGCCTGGCCAAAGCGGGTCAAAGAGGCCGAAGTCTCTCGCGATGAGGCCCGCCGCATTGCCCGAAAATACGGCACGCCCGAGCAAAAGGAGGCGTTGCATAACCTTGAGGCGGAACTGGCTCCGGCGATTCAATCGAAGGACGCCCCCGTGCTGACCACCACCATCCGACAGTTGGACCGCTACACATTCGGCGTGGCGTACAACAGCATCGTGTTCCTGAGCCAGCGGCTCAATGCCCTGGAAGCCGACTACCAAAACAACCTCCTGGAGGAGCCAGCCAAGGCTGAGCAACTCATCGCTCAGGGCCGGCGGGCATCGCACAACGGCGATTTGGAGCTGCTGCGATCCAGCGTCTTACAGTTGGAGGACCTGACGACGACGCGCGGAACGTCGGATCTGACTGGGTCGATCTACAAACGCAGCCAGGTGCGAGAATGAAACAGCGTATAAGGTCGTGTTGCCGGGGCCAAGGGCAGGCAGACGCGCCCGGCCGGCGCAGCGACAGGTTGACGAATCGATGGGCGGCATGAACAGTGAAGAAATCGTTGCTATCGCAGGGGCGGTGGATCGCTGGACCCTGGAGAGCCGGCTTCGCGACATTTCGCTGCTGGCCCTGTCGGACCGGAATGAGCGGATGGCGGCGATCGCGACGGTGATTTCGCGTTTGCCGCCGGGTGGCTACCTGCTGGGATGCGGGCCCTATAGTTGCGGCATTTTGCCACTGACGGTGGACGAAGTTGTCCTGGGCCGTTCCCCCACGCCTCTGGAATCGCCTCCCGAGACGGTGGCCGACTTCACGTTGAATGATGCCGTACACATGGTTCCGCGCGAAGCCTCCCGCATTCACGCCAAAATCCTGTGTCGCAAAACTGACGACGCCACAGAGTTTCTCCTACAGGACGCGAACAGCCGGAATGGCACCTATTTGAACGGCCGGCGGATCGGCGTCGACAGCGACGGCAAGCCCAACGGCCAAGGGGCAATCTTGGCCAGCGGTAATGTAATCTGGCTCGGACCCTCCGGCATCAATATCTATGTTTTTGTCGACACCCGTTGAATAATCTCGGCAGCTTCAGGAAAAACCGTTGGGTGATGCAATCGCACTTCAGCTACCCAGATGCTTAAAATCCATTTTGCCTCCGTGAGCGATAAATTTACTCTGCCGGCGCAGGATTTCGCAACTTCCACTGGTCCGGCAACCAATCGGGCAAGCGGCTGGTCGGCGTTGCCGGCAGGTTCGTTAGCAATTGCGTCAGGTAACGCTGCGGATTGATCGCGTGGCGCTTGCAGCCGCTGGTCAGGCTGGAAAGGATCCACGCGCAAACGGCTCCGCAGTCTGCCCGTGTGGATAACTGCCTGATATTCGTTACACCGCAACAATCTCGACCGCGTCAAATCTGGTTCGAAACCCAGGAAACATTTTTTATGTTCCTTCCTTCACGCCGGTCGGGAAGACCCCACGCTCGCCTACCGGGTTATCCACACCCCATCGCTTCGCGCTACTACCGGAGGCATGTTAATATTCTGACAGCGATGCCCCTGATCGCGTCGCACCACATCTTTCATGTCGGGAAAATCCAATTATTTCTATACGGGAGTCAGCCTTGAGCGCCCCGTGGTGGAGTATCTCAACGACCTATCGGAGCGAATGGGCATGAGCCGAAGCTGGGTGCTGAACACGATCGTTTACGAATACGCCAAGCTGATCGAGAACAAGAAGCTCATGCCTCAACGGTCGATCGAGGCGGTGACCTCTTTCAAATAGCCGTCGAGAGTCGCCACAGACAGTTCGCCACTGGTCACTTTGCCGCGTTTGAATGTCAGGAAACGTGACATGAGTTCGCCGAGCGTCAGTTCGCCGCTCACGGCTTGTACGCGCGGGTTGTCGATGCCGGCTCTAATACCCTCGCGCCGGGCGAGCCAGCCGATAACCGGGTCCGTCATGGCCCGCTCCCCTTTGGGATCATCCGCGAAGGCGCCGAAATAGAACTGCTCCGACTTCTTGCTGCGACGGTTCCAGACCGATTTGAACCACTGGCCGTTCCGGTGGCGGCGCAACGGAAAGCCCTCGTAGGGTAATTTGGGAAGGGTGGAAATAGCGGACATCGGCCGCCTCCTGTGTCGAAACCTGTGTCGAACCGACTACACGATTAGCACGCGGGGAGGCGAAACTGCCGAATTTCCGCGAAATTCCCAATAGCAGCGACAGGACTCGAACCTGTGACCCGGGGCTTATGAATCCCCTGCTCTGCCAACTGAGCTACGCTGCCAAATGTCTTCCCTGTTGATTTTAAGCGGGTTCAAGCGCGGGTCAATGCCCGGTGGCGATGCGGGGGAATCGTGAGAATCGCCGCCTTTTGCTGAAGCTCTTACTTCAAATGCAAATCCACGCCTTCCTCTTCCCACTGTTCGACCAGGCGCTTTAGGTCCGCCACGGTCGCATTAAGTTCGCGCGAGGTGTCGACCAGGGATTGATAGAGCCTGGGATCGTTGATCAACTGGCCGGCGGCGCCCTGGCCCTTGTTGACCTTGTCCAGGATGCTCTGCATGCTGGTCAGGACCCCGGAGACTTGCGTGAGCCGCTCGCCGATTTGCTTGCTGAGTTCGTCGATGTCCTTCCCCGCCCCTTTGATAGTCACCGTGGCGTTGGCGCTTGCGCTCTGCAAGCTGTCGGCCAGGCTGTCGAGCTTGTCGGTGGTGGTGCGCAGGTTGTTGATCGCCACCTTCAGGTTGCCCTGGGTGGCGGAATCGCCGAACACGGACTGCAGGGAATCAGCCAACTGGCCGATCTTTCCGGCCTGGACGGAGAAGGATTTGATCGTCTTGTCCAGATCATCGATCGCGCCGGATTCGCGAAGTTTCTTGGCGGTGAGGCGGATCTCCTCGCTCATCGCGCCGATCTGGGCCGCGGTCTGCGAGACGGTCGATGGGAAAAGATTCAACTGAAGTCCGACGTATTTCGTGGCGACCGTTTCGTTGGCGGCGAGCTCGCCGTGAGGCGTTTCGTCGCCGACGTCCAGGCTTATGATTGCGGTGCCCCCGAGGGCGTTGGTGGAGACGACGATGGCGCGGACGTTTGCCGGCAGCGGGGGATCCCGGTCCACCACCGCGTCCACGGTCACGCCGATCCCATCGCGATTCCGGTTCATTGTGGTGACCCGTCCGATCTCGACGCCGAGGTATTCAACCGCTGATCCCGGCGACAGCCCGTCGGCCCGCGGGGTCGTGAAATGCACCGGCATCTGCGGCGGAGCGAACAACTCCGCGGTCCTGCTGCTGAATTTCAGGCTCATCCATCCGAATGCGATGAGCGCGCCCAGCACCGTCAATCCAACCAGAATATTTCGCCGATAACTTGGCATGGCCTCAATCCCTTGTTGACCAATCAATCACTTCTTTTCCGCCTGGTCAAGCGTCTGCAATTCCTGCTCGTTCGCCTCGCCCAGCACAAATCGCTTGACCGTTTCGTTGCTCGTGTTGCGGATGTCCTCGGCGTTGCCGTCGAAGATCAGCCTGCAGTCGTACAGCATGACGATGCGATCGGCCACCTTCATGGCGCTGTTCATGTCGTGGGTGACAACGATGCTGGTGACGTCCAGTTCGCGCTGGAGCTTGAGAATCAGTTCGTTGATCACGTCCGATCGAATCGGGTCCAGGCCGGTCGTCGGCTCGTCGTACAGGATGACCTCCGGATCGAGGGCAATCGCCCGCGCCAGCGCCACCCGCTTTCGCTGGCCGCCCGACAGCTCGGCCGGCATCTTCCCGCCGACGTCGGATAATCCGACCATCCGCAGTTTCTGCTGCACGATTTTGGCGATTTCTTCTGGCTTCTTGTCCGTGTGTTCCACCAGCGGAAAGGCGATGTTTTGCGCCACGGTGTCGGAATCGAAAAGTGCGCCCTGCTGAAACAGGAACCCGAATCGCTGCCGAACCTTCATGAGGTCGCGCTCGGCCAGGTTGTCTATGCGATGGTCGGAGAACCAGACTTCCCCCCGGTCCGGTTTGAGCAGCCCGACGATCGTCTTCAGCAAAACGCTTTTCCCGCTGCCGCTGACGCCGATGATGACCAGGCATTTCCCTCTTTCTATTTGCAGGCTGATGTCGTTGAGGACTTCGATCCAGCCGAATCGCTTGTACACGTGCCGCAGTTCGATCAATGCCATGGGGGACGCCGGTTAGTTTCCAAAAACGCTGCGGATTCCGTAGAGGCCGATATACCAGTCTTGGGCGATCTGGGCGAAGAAGAAATTCATGATAATGATGCACAGGAAGCTGGCAACGAAGGACTCGGTGCAGGCGCGGCCCACGCCGTTGGCGCCGGCGCCGCAGTGGAATCCCTTGTAGCAGCTGATCAGGCCGATGGCGCCGCCGAAGAAAAGCGACTTGATGATCCCCTCGTTGACCTGCCACATCTCCACGCCGACGTGCGCGTAATGCCAGAACGGCCCCGACGGAACGCCCAGCACCTGAACGCTGATGATCCAACCGCCGACGATTCCCGTGATGTCGCTGTAGATGGCGAGCATGGGGGTCAGCAGCAGGCAGGCGATGAAGCGCGGAACGACCAGAAATCGTATCGGGTCGGTTCCCATGACCCGCAGCGCATCGAGTTGCTCCGTGACGTTCATGGTTCCCAGTTCGGCTGCCAATGCCCCGCCGACCCGGCCCGCCAGCATCACCGCCGCCAGCACCGGCCCGATCTGCTTCACCACCGACAGGAAGATCACGCTTCCCATCCGGTCCTCCTGGCCAAGCGCCTTGAACTGGCTGAAGGTTTCGATGGCCATGATCATTCCGATGAACCCCCCGGTCACGGCGATGACGGGGATCGATTGCACCCCGATCTCGAACAGTTGCGGCAAAAGCTGACGGATGCTTTTCCATCGCAAGCCCGTCGCGAACAGCCAGATGAACGTTCGCCCCGCGAAGTCGCAGAACTGGCCGAATTCGGCCAGCATGTTGTTGGTCCTTCGGCCGACGGTCTCGATAAACTTTCCCGGCATGTTCGGGGAATCATACGGCTGGTGCGCGCCCCTGGCCAGTGGCGCTCGCCGCCAATTCGCGCGCTATCCGCTCGATCGGATCACTCCAATCGCCGCGATCCCTTTGGCGGAACAGCCGCATCGTCGGAATTCAAGAAGCACCGTAAAAGGGGTCGGGAGTCTTTGATTTGGATTCGGTGTATGTTAAACTGGATTTATGCCAAGGCGGCGGCGGGTATCGACCGGCGGGATGGCGTATCACGTGCTGAATCGGGCCGTGGGGCGCGGTCGGTTGTTCGATGGGGATGCGGATTACTTGGCGATGGTGCGCGTGATCGAGCACGTGCACAAGCGACTGCCAATGCGGATCGTTTGCTACTGTCTGATGCCCAATCATTGGCACCTGGTCCTCTGGCCGAAGGAAGACGGGGAATTGAGCGAATTCATGCGGCTGATGACGGTGACGCATACACAACGATGGCACGCGTATCATCACACCGCCGGGACGGGTCCGCTTTATCAGGGCCGATTCAAGAGTTTTCCGATTCAACAGGACGAGCATTTCCTGACGGTCTGCAGATACGTCGAACGCAACGCGCTGCGGTCGAATCTGGTGAAATCGGCCCGGCGCTGGCAATGGAGCAGTCTGGCCAAGCGCGCCGCCCGGCAACTGCCGCCGTGGCTATTGCCGATGAAACAATGGCCGGTCAAAGCCCCGGCGGATTGGATCGCGTGGGTGAACCGATCCGAAACCACCGCGGAAGTAGAATCCATGCGCGATTGCGTCAAGCGAGGCCGGCCCTACGGAGATGAGCCGTGGCAGGAACAAACCGCCCGGCGATTGGAATTGGAATCGACGCTGCATCCGCGTGGCCGCCCACGCATCCACGCAAGCAAAGACAATTCAAAGGGGTCGGGAGTCTTTTCAATCAAAGACTCCCGACCCCTTTGAATTTCCCACCTTCATCCTGCGCGCAACAGTGCAATCAGATCGAGAATATCTTTTATATCCCGCACCTCTAACATCACCCGGATATGTGGCGGATTTGGAACTGCCTCCGTATGCATTGCTTCCAGCAACGCGACGATGTCATCAACTTCTTCGGGACTAAGCGCGAGAGTTATATTGTATTTGCGAAACTCCGGATAGGTAGCAGGCGTCACGCCACCAAATTCCTTTTTTGCGCACGCTTGGAGTTGGCGAATACGCTGGCGCACCTCGTCAAGCCGAGTCCGCGACAAGCGAAATTGAGGCATTGATGAATATAACAGCCGCGTGTGCGTTATGGTGAAGAACGCATGTGGAATCATGCGTGCTTGCATTATCGTCATTGGAAAGTCCATCTTAATTTGTCGCGTTAGGTTGCTAACGCGTTCCAACGTGTTCTGGATGCCCGGAAAACAATCCTAATCCTCTGGGGAAATTCAAAGGGGTCGGGAGTCTTTTCCATCAAAGACTCCCGACCCCTTTTCCCATCCCTTTTCGCAGCAGCGTCTCGACCACTTTGCGAATCGGCGTTTCCCAGTCTCCGAAACTCGGCTGGCGGAACAGCCGCATCGTCGGATACCACGGTGAATCCTCGCGATCCAACATCCATCGCCAATCCGCCGCGTATTGCAGCATCACCCAAACCGGCCTGGCGAGCGCCCCGGCGAGATGCGCTGCCGACGTATCCGTCGAGACGATCAGATCCAACAGGGACATGACCGCCGCCGTGTCGCCAAAATCGTGCAGCTCGGCTCCGAGGTCGATCAATCGCATTCCCGCGGGTGGTTGTTTCGCTTCCGCCGCGGCCGGACCCTTTTGCAAACTGTAGAATGTCACGCCGCCCACCGCCGCCACATCGCGCAATTGCCGCAGGCTCAATGAGCGCGCGGGGTTGCCCCTGAAGCTCGGGTTGCCGGACCACACCAGCCCGATCCGCATCCGCCCTTCCGACGAGCCCAATCGCCTCGACCACGCCGTGACGCGATGCGTATCCGGCTTCAGGTATGGCGTCGTTCGCGGAATCGATCGCAAATCGGTTTTGAATGCCAGGGGAAGGCTCATCAGTGGCCAGTGAACGTCAAACGGCGGTAATGGTTGTCCCATGGCCGCCACTTGCGCAATATCGCCCAGCAAACCGGTCAATTCCGCCTGGCACTGCAAAACAATTCGCGCTCCAAGCGCCGCCACCATCGGGACGTACCTGACGAACTGGATTGCATCGCCAAAACCCTGTTCGGCGTAGAGCAGAATCGTCTTGCCGTGCAAATCCTCGCCGGTCCATTGCGGTAGGCAAAGCCTCCGCTGCGGTTGGGTGAACCGAGGGGCAACACCCGGACGCCACTGGTATTCCGCCCAGCCGCGCTCCAGATCGCCCAGCAGCAGATACAACATGCCCAGGTCCCAATGGGCCTGCCGATAGTCCGGCTGGATGGCGATGGCGCGCGAGTAACTCGCAATCGCCTCGGAGAATTTCCTCTGATCTGCCAGCACCAGCGCCAGATTCTGATGCACCCGCGCGGCGCCCGGCTGCAAACGGACGGCGGCGGTCATGGCGGCGTGGGCTTCATCCAATCGGCCCAACTCCCGCAGTGCGCCCCCGAGATTGCCGTAGGCATCGGCGTAATCCGGCTTCAGTTGAATGGCTCGCTCAAATTCCTTCAGGGCGTCTTCGGGTTGTCGCCTTTCCCCCAGCGCCAGCCCAAGACTGTTATGAAACGTCGGCTCGCCCGGTTTGAGCGCGATGGCGCGCTGGAACGAGGCGACCGATTGGTCCAGTTTTCCCGCCTGACGCGAGAATTCACCGAGATTGGCATGAAGCTCGGCGACGAGCGGATGCGCCGCGGCGGCGCGGGCGGCGAGATCGACCGCCATGTCGATCCGGCCCGTTTGCATCGCCACGATGCTTAACAGGTGCAATGCATCCCGGTGGTTCGGTTGCGCGCGCAGGATCTGGGCGCAGAGGGCTTCGGCCTCGGCGAAGCGGCCGGCGCGATGCTGCTCCTGGGCCATCTGCAAAACGCGATCGACGCGAACCTGTGGCATCGTTTATTTTGGCCGGGATTCATTTAGCCCGGGCGTTGCGGATGGCCTCGACGAATTCCCTGGCGTTGGCGGTCACGCCGGCCCAGTCGCTTTTTGCCAGCGCGTCCTTCGTCACCAGCGACGATCCCGCGCCGACGAACACCGCGCCCGCCTTGATCCAGTCCCCCGCGTTCTTCACGTCCACCCCGCCCGTCGGCGTCAGACGAAGCTGCGGCAGCGGGGCCAGAATGTCCTTGAAATATTGCGGACCCAGCACCGTCGACGGGAACACTTTCACCACGTCCGCCCCAGCCGACCAGGCGCGGAGAATTTCCGTCGGCGTGAACGCGCCGGGAATCATGATCTTGCCATAGCGCCGGGTCGTCGAAACGATCTGCTCGTCGAACACCGGCGAAACGACGAACTGCGCCCCGGCCGCGATCGCGTCGCGCGCGGTCGCGGCGTCGATCACCGTGCCCACCCCGATGACCGCCCGGTCGCCGAAGCGGTCCGCCAGCATCTCGATCCCCGAGATCGCCTTGGGAGTGCTCATGGTGACCTCGATCGCCGGCACGCCGCCCGCCAGCAGCGCTTCGGTAATGCCCACGAGTTGGTCTTTGGAATTGGCGCGAATGACCGCGACCACGCCCGCATCCCCGACCGTCTTCAGATTCTGTTCCTTGGTTGCCATGATCATGTTGTAGCACCTAGCGGTCCGTGACAAAAGTCCTGCGAGCCGATACGTCGCGGCATTGCATCAGGACGGGAGTGCTTGGCCTCCCGACCGACGTGTCGAGACGAAGCAGTATTGCTTGCCATGGACAGGTCATTGGCGTAGCGTGTCGAGCGCTGCATGTGGCGCATGATGAAGTCGAGACGGCTATGCCGATGTACCGGAATAACGGACGGATGCCATGGCAGACCTCGATCTAACCCAAGCTGAAGCTGACGAGTTGCTCCGGATGGAAAATGTCCGCACCGATGACAAGGAATACCTGTACCCCACCATGGGCTTGCTTACCGTACCGTTGGCATCCAAAGACCGATCTGAAAGCTTCTTGCGCGACATCCGTCGCGTTCGTATTGATATTTCCAAGGTCACCTACCAGAACCGAGCCCGCCAGGTCGTGGTGCTGGCTAGGCTCGACCTCAATGGCCCAAGACATCGCAATCCTGACGATGCCGAGATTCCCTGCCCACACCTTCATGTTTACCGGGAGGGATTTGGTGACAGGTGGGCCTATCCGCTCTCGCCCGGAGAGTTCACTAACCCGGCTGATCCGTGGCAAACGCTTCAGGATTTCATGCGGTACTGTAACGTTACAGAACCGCCTATAATTAGCCGAGGAATATTCACATGATCGACGAGATTAAGAACCTCATCGATCGCTACGTCGATTGGCTGCGCGACAAGTCCCAACTGCGCGAAGTTGGCGACAGCATTGAGGTCACCACGCCGTACCTCGATCGCCACAACGACTACCTTCAGTTTTACGTCAAGCGGTCCAATGGACATTTCATGCTGACCGACGACGGGTACGTAGTGCAGGATCTCCTAATGTCCGGGTGCAACCTAGACTCTAAAAAAAGAAGAGATTTGCTTCACGTGACTCTGAACGGATTCGGTGTGCAGCTTGACGGCGACGCGATCACCACGAAGGCCACGCGAGAAAGCTTTTCCCTGCGCAAGCATAATCTCGTGCAGGCAATGCTAGCGGTCAACGACCTGTTTTATCTTGCCACGCCGACTGTAACCAGTCTGTTCCTGGAGGATGTTACCCTTTGGCTGGAGGCCAGCGAAATTCGTTGCGTGTCTAACATTCGTTTTCCCGGAAAGAGCGGTTATGACCACCGCTTCGATTTTGCGATCCCGAAGTCCCGTACGCGCCCCGAGCGTCTTCTTAGGGCGATCAATCGACCAGATCGTGATGCGGCTGAGGCCCTCGCTTTCGCGTGGGTTGACACCAAAGAGACACGGCCCGAGGGATCGGAAGCCTACGCCATGCTCAACGATTCCGAATCTCGGCTGCTTGACCCCGTACTCGACGCTTTGACCAGCTACGACGTAGTGCCCATTCCTTGGAGCCAGCGAGAGCAATTCAAGCCCAAATTGGTCGCATAGCGAAGCGCCTGCTCTTCTCGTAATGACTGCGAAGATCGGGCTGGCCTTTCAGTCACAAGCTACGTCTATTCCCACCCGCCCCCCAGCGCTTTGTACAGCGCCACCAGATCCGCCGACACCTGCTGCTCGCTCTGGGCCATCGAGTCCTGCGCTCCAAACAGGCTGCGCTGCGCATCCAGCACGCTCAGGAAATCGGCGCTGCCCTTCTCGAAAAGCTCGGTGGACAGATCCACGGCTTTCTGGTTGGCGGCGACCGCCTCGCGCAGCGATTGCAAACGCACCTGCTCGCGGTTGTATGCCACCAGCGCGTCGTCCACGTCGCCCAGGCTTTGCAGCACCGCCTTGCGATACGCCTGGAGCGCTTCCGCCTGACGCTCGTTTTGGACGTGAATGTTCGACGTGACCTTCCCGGCATTGAAGATGTCCCAGGTGACGCCCGGGGCGATGTCGTACATCCGGCTGGAATAATCGAACAGTTGTTTTAACCTTTGCGATCCGACCCCCAACGCTCCGGTTATGGAGAACTTCGGGAACAGATCGGCGGTGGCGACCCCGATCTGCGCCGTCGCCGCCGCAAGCTGCCGCTCGGCGCGCCGCACGTCCGGACGCCGCCGCAGCAATTCCCCCGGCAAGCCCGGCGGTACGCTCCCCGGACCCACCGGGATCGGCTCCACCACGCTCAATTCATCCGACAACGAACCCGGATCCTGGCCCAGCAATATCCCCAGATGGTGAATGGTCTGGCGAATTTGCCCTTCCAGCGTCGGCACGATCGCCGCCGTCGTCGCCACTTGCGCTTCCTGCTGCGCCACGTCGAGATACGGCACCAGGCCCCCCTCCGCCTTGCGCCGCGTCAATTCCAACGTCTGCTCCTGGCTTTGAAGATTGTCCTGGGCAAGCTGCAATTCGCGCTGCGACCCCCGCAGCTCGATGTAGTTCACGGCCACCTCCGCCAGCATCGACACCAGAACGTCCCGTTGGTCCCACTGTGCCGCCTGAACGCTGTAGCTCGCCGCCTCGATCGCCCGCCGATTTCCCCCGAACACGTCGATTTCCCACGTCATGTCGAATCCCGCCTGCCACAGATCGGACTCCACCAAACTGTTGATGGGTATCTGCGAGCTGGACGCGGAAGAAGAAAACCCCGCAATTTCGGCCGAATTCAGGCTCGTCCGGGTATGAGTGTATCCCCCCTGCGCCCCGACGTCGGGGAAAAGCCCGGATACGAGAATCCCCCGATTGAACCGCGCCTCGCGAATCCGCGCCTCCGCCGCCAGCAGGTCGGGATTGCCGCCAACGGCGCGGTCGATCAACCGGTTCAACGTCGGGTCGTTCAGCGTCTCCCACCAACGCTGATAGTCGGGCCGCGTGCTGCCGCCCGCCGCGGATCGGCTCGTCGGCTGCGTCGCCGAGCCGATCTCGCTGTACTGCTCCGGCGTCTTCGTGTCCGGCTGTTTGTAATCCGGCCCTACCGCGCAACCCCATAATGCCAGCATGGCCATTGGAATCGCGATCGCCAGGGCACGCGGTTGGCTCGGAAGAAACTCTCGGAACTCGATCATGTTGCGCCTTCCCTAATGGTAATTCATCAATTCTTGGCCGGCTCCAGTCTCGATGAACACGTCCATCTGCTGACCTACGTAGATCGGCCTATCGCCGGGGTCGAATACGTATAGTACCTGCAAAACGCGCGTGTCCACTCGTTCGGTGCTGTCGCCGGTCAGTGATTTCTTGGGGATCACCAACGGTTCGATGCGATGGAATTTCAATTCACAGGCGATGCCGCGGTTGCCGCGCAAATAGGCGACCGCCCGCGATTTGGCGGTCGGATCGCGCCCAACGCGCCAGGCGTCGTTCTCGTCCACGTCCGTCCGCACCACCAGCTTGTGCACGTCGCCGATCAACATCAGCGGCGTCGCCAGTTCCCCCGCCGGCGCGTACTCCCCCACGTGCAGCTTCACTTGCAGCACCTGCCCGTCCACCGGCGCCGTCACCGTCAGCCGATCGATCGATATCAGATCGCTTTTCACCTGCATTTGCGCCGCCAGCAGATTCGCCCCGGCGCTTTCGACGTCGGCCAAGGCAACCTTCAAATCCTCGTCCCACGAGCCGGCCTTCAGGAGGACCAGGTTCGCCTTCGATTCGGCCAGATGTGCCTGAGCGATTTCAACCGCGTGCCGGCGACGGTCCAGATCGTCCCGGCTGAAGGCGCGCGGGTCGGACACGCTCTGAAGCGTTCGCAGTTGATCCTGCGCGTCTTGCAGGGTGTGAAGATCGGCTTGAACGCGGGCCTCGGCGGGGGGGACCTCCTCGGGGCGAGGCATCTCCTTCAACCGGTCGTATTTCGCCTGCGCCGACGCCAGCATCGATTGCTGGACCGCCGCGGCCGCTCGCCTCGTCGCCAAATCCGCCTGAAGATCGCGGTCGTCGATCAGCCAGAGCGGCTGGCCTTTCCTGACGTTGTCCCCCACCTTCACGAAAATCTGTTCCACCACCCCGGGCACAACCGTCCCCACTTGGATGTTCTCGCTGAATGCCTCGACAATCCCCGCGCCCGCGACGTAATTGGCGAAGGGCGCGCGGCTGGGCTCCGCCGCCGGCGTCGCCGCCGGCGACGGGTGGCTTCCACCCACCACCGTGTACGCGGCAAACATAACTCCCGCGATGGCCAGAACCGGCAGAAACATTTTGCGAATCATGACAACTCCCGTTACGCCGATCAGTTGTTCAATTCCTCGGCCGAATCGACCACGCGTTGAACCGTGCCATCGTCCATCTGCGCGATGCGATCCGCAAACTCAAAAATCCGCGCGTCGTGCGTCACGATCACCAGCGATCGCCCGCTCCGCATCGCCACCGAGCGCAGCATCTCCATGATCTGATGGCCGGTTTCGTGGTCCAGCGCGCTGGTCGGCTCGTCGCAAACGATGATCTTCGGATCGTGGACGAGCGCCCGGGCGATGGCCACGCGCTGCTGCTGGCCTCCGGAAAGTTCACTCGGCATCGCGCCGTGCCGTGCGCCAAGTCCCACGCGATCGAGGATTTCCCTGGCCTTGGCGATCGCCTTGGCGCGAGGTATCTGGTGGATGAGCAGCGGGACGGCGACGTTTTCCGCGGCCGATAGCGTGGGCAAAAGGTTGAACGCCTGGAACACAAACCCGACCGTCCGCCCGCGCAGCCGCGTCTTTTCCCGCTGCGGCATCAACTTGAAATCGTGACCGAAAACGCTGCACCGGCCCTCGTCCTGATCGAGAATCCCCGCGATGCAACTGATCAGCGTCGTCTTGCCGCATCCCGACGGCCCGACCAGCATCAGCAGCTCGCCCGTTCTCACGTCCAGGTCGATTCCACGCAGCGCCGTCACCTTCGCCGCCCCCGCGCCGTAGGATTTCGTCACGCCCCGGCAATGCACCGCCAATTCCGGCGGATGCGGGATGACGGATTGATACTCTTGAATGGTTGAAGTCATTGCTATCCCTTGAACACCACCGCCGGGTCCAGCCGAAGCACGCGCACCAGGCTGAAAATCGCCGCCGCCACGCAGCAGAGGAGGATGGCGACGGCGCCGATCACCGGAATCTGCCAGGGCATTTCGAATGCCACGCCGATTTTCGAAAAGACGAATCCGGTGAATGCCGCTCCGCCGACGCCGATGCCGTAACCAATCCCGCCCACCCATGCCGCCTGCAGACCGACCATTTTGATGATCGCCAGATTCCCCGCCCCCATCGCCTTGAGGGTGGCGAAATGTTTCATGTTGTCCAGCATGAACGTGTAGAGCGTTTGTCCGCTGACCAGAACTCCGATCAGAAATCCCAGCCCGATCGTGATCCCGAAGTTCACCAGGATGCCCGTTTTCTTCAGCACGTAATCCATCGTCATCGCGGCGAATTGATCGCCAGTCACGGCCTTCAACCCCGGAATGCGTCCGATTCGCCCGGCGACTTCGGAAATGCTCGATCCGGGCCTGACCTTCACCAGAACGTACGTCGTGGTGCGCCGCTCCGAAGGGGCCATCGCCAGCGCGCGGCTGAACGTCGTATAAAAAACCGGGTCCCAAAAGAACTCCGGCGTCGCCCGATAGGCGCCGGCCACGATGGCCTCGTTGTCGTTGATCGCGATGCTGTCGCCCACTCGCAGCGGCCGCGGAGGATTGGCGCGCTTCAGCAGCAGCCCATCGCCGGCCTGGTCGGCATTGATGAATACCGCCCGGTCGCGGCGAAGGCCGTCGGTGCGGCCCTCGACCATTCGCGCCGGCGCGCCGATCAACGTCGCGTCGTCCACCCCGATCACGCGCGCGGACAACGCCGTTCCATCCGGCAACCGGCATTTCAGATATCCCTTGTACATCGGCACCGCCCACAGCACGCCGCTCACGCCTCGCACCCGATCCAACGCCGTATCCAAAATGTCCTTGTTCGCTTCGGTGAAATCGGCCTGATCGTCCATCACCCACAGATCGCAGCATCGCTCATCGTGAATCCATGACCCCGTGCGCAGCGCGTAACCGCAGAAGATCGAAGCCTGTTGAGTCACCAGCAGGGCCGCGAACGCCAGACCGGCCACCAGGCTCAGATATTTCAGCCGATCCCCCACCAGCATTCTCATCGCCAGGAAATTCATTGGCGTCTCGCTTCCGATCCCTCGGTCAATCCGCGTATCACGGCGTCGATCATCAATTGAATTCGCCGCTCGAATGGCCGCCATTCAAGCCACGGATCGTTGGCCTTGGTGATGTGCAATGAAACGATGCCATGCACCATGGCCCACAGCACCTGCGAAATCATGTCCGCATCCGTCAACCCGATCCGAAACCGCCCGGCCGCGATGGCTTCCGTCACCGTTTGCTTGAGAAAGGCATATCCATCCTCATCCGGATTTCCCTTCTTGCACAGTTCCTCTGCGTTGAGCCGTTTGCCGTGGAAGGGCGTCATAAACATCAGGCGATAGTGGTTTGGATGTTCAATGCCGAAGCGGCCATAGGCCAGACCGATCTGTTCGATCCGCTTGATCGGATCGGCGACGTTGGCGATCTCGACGAAGGTTCGCGCCAATGCCCCGAAATCCTCCGTGCAAATCTCGTGAAGCAACGTGTCCTTGTCCGCGAAGTATTGGTAAATTATCGTTGGAGAATACTCGACCGCATCGGCAATCTTTCGCATGGAGACCGCTTCGACTCCCTCCGCTGCGAAGAGGTCCCTGGCCGCGTCCAGTATCTTGGCACGAACCTCATCCCGCTCACGCTGTCGCCGTTCCTTTAATCCCATAACGACGTTATAATAAATAACGGCGTAATCTTTGTCAACTGTGTTTTTGATAAATTGCCGATGAGCGTATGGTTACGGCTACGTTTTTCGGTAACGATCCGCGATCGCTCGCAGGCCGCCCAGCGAAAACCGCGTCACATGGTCGGCCAGCTCTTCAACGTGTTGGTCCAGGTCGGCGTAAATCGGGCTAAGCCCCTTTAACACCGGCCTGGCAAAGTGGTAATGCATCATCTGTCCCACCACGCTGACGGAACATTTGGCGATGACGCGCGGCGGAAGCTCGCCGACGATTTCGCGGATGATTGCCTGAAGCATCGCCTCCCTCGGTCGAATTTGATCCTCGACGAACGATTGGAACACGCCGGTCGGCTCGCTCATCTCCCGGGCCATCAGCCGCCCGCTCCATGACGGCCGGCCGGGACCGAGCAGACTTTTCAGGAATTGCCGGATAAATCCGCGGAGCCGATCCTCGGCGGACCCGCCGGCGCCGGTGTCGGGAGGTCCGGACCCCTCATCGGCTTGCAGTCTCAAATATGCGAACACCGCTGCGTAGAGCCTTTGTTTATCGCCAAAGTGGTAATTCACCGCCGCGATGTTGGCCTGCGCCTTTCGGCAAATCTCGCGAATGGTGGCATCGGCGAACCCCTTCAGTGCGAAGACCTCTCCCGCCGCGTCCAATAATCGCCCGCGTGTTTCGACGGAATGGTCGTGTGCCGCCTCAGACATTTGCTTAAATCTATTATTTCAAACATTAGTTTGAATTCAAGCGCGAAGATGAAAAAATGCAAAACACCGCACGGTCAAACCCGCGGGGCTATCCCGCGGGCCCTCGAACGCTAAAAGTGCATTATGTTGCCCCGATGAGCGTCCCCAAACCCTGCCGAAGCGTATATCCCGGCACGAAGCCGATCGACCGAAGCTTGCCGACATCGGCCGTCAAAACCTCGGGATTGTCCGGCGTGGCCGGGGAATCCTGAATCTCCAGCAGCGATTCGGCTCCCGCCAGTTCGGCGAGAATTTTGGCGACATCGCCCAGCTTGGTCGGTTCCCCGGACGCGACGTTGATGACGCCCTGAACGGGGCTGTGGAGGATGGCGGCAAATGCCCGGCCGACGTCCTGGACGTGCAGGAAATCGCGAACGTGCGAGCCGTTCCGCACGATCGCCGGCCGCTTGCTCAGCAGCGGATTCAGGACCGACGGAATAAACCGCCGGGCGTCCTCGCCGGGACCGTACAGAAAGAATATCCGTGCCCATGCGACGCTCACCTGCGGCAGGCGCGCGATCGCTTCGATGTTCTGCCGCAGGTTGTTCTTGCAAATCCCGTAGAGCGTCGCGGGATTGCTGGGTGTCGAATCCTCGCGCAAGTGGGAATGCGTCCAGTCATACTCCGCGCAGGTGCCGGCGAATACCGCCCGCTCGCCGCCGTGGGCCGTGAACGATCGGAACAGCTTCTCCGATGCCGTAAGCCAATCCAGATTCAACGGTGAATTCCAGAATTTCCGGTGCTCGGCGTACCAGGCCAGATGCACCAGATGCGTCGGCTTGATGCGCGAGATCAGCTCGTCCACCCTGGGTTCGTCGAGCAGATCGACCCGATGCGAAACTGCGTCCGAGGATGGCGAACCAGCCAGGTCGGCGGCGTGAACTTCGTCGCCACGCCCCAGCAGTTCGGAAACGACCTGACGGCCGATGAAGCCGCCGGCGCCGGTGACCAATACGCGGTTCATTTTCGCCTCTTTTGCTCAGCCCCCGTAATCCGGATACGCCCCGTCACGCTCGGAAATGACGCGAACCTCCAGCGGCCAACGGATCGCGAATGCCGGATCGTTGTATCGAACGCCCCTGGCGGCTTCGGCGGCGTACCACTGAAACATGTCGTAAAGCACTTCCGTGCCATCCGCCAGCGTCTGGAATCCGTGCGCGAATCCGGCGGGAATATACAAGGCGCGATGATTCTCCGCCGACAATTCCGCGGCAAACCATTGCCGATGGGTGGGCGAATCGCGCCGAAGATCGATGATCACGTCGTAAATCGCGCCCGCCGTGCAGCGAACCAGCTTGGGCTGGGCCATCGGCTCGATCTGGAAGTGCATGCCGCGCAGCGTCCCCGCTTTATGGTTGAACGAGACGTTGGACTGCACGATCTGCGTGCCAAGCCCCAGCTTCTCGAACTTCGAACGGTCGAACGAATAGCAGAAGAAGCCCCTATCGTCGCGGAACAGTTGCGAGTCGATGACGAACGCTCCGGATAATGGCGCCGGCTGAAGGTTCATGTTCTCCTCAGATCACCTCGGTCGCGGGAATGGCGACGACGAATTTTCCGCCCCATTGCCGGATGTGGCGCATCTGCTCCATGATCTCCTCCTTGAGGTTCCAGGGCAAAATCAGCAGATAGTCCGGCTTGGTCTGGGCCACCTTCTCCGGCGGGTGGATTGGAAGGTGGGTGCCGGGCAGGAATCGGCCCTGCTTGTGGGGCGAGCGATCCACGACGTAATCGATGAAATCCGCGCGCACCCCGCAATAGTTGAGCAGCGTGTTGCCCTTGGCGGCCGCCCCGTAGGCGGCGATGGTTTTACCGGCCGATTTCGCCTCCACCAGAAATCGCAAGAACGCCCGCTTGGTCTTTTTGATCCGCTCGTCAAAATGGCGGTAGGTGGCCAGATCCGCCAGGCCGGCCTTCCGCTCGGCATCTAGCATCGTCTCGACGCGGCTTTCGATTTCGACGGAGAACTCGACGTGCGAAGCGAATATGCGAATCGATCCGCCATGGGTCGGCAGTTCCTCGACGTCGAAGATTTTAAGTCCGTGGGCCGCGAAGAGCCGCCGGACAAAATCGAAACTCAGATATGAAAAATGCTCGTGGTAGATCGTGTCGAATTGGTTTAAGCCGATCAGGCGAAGCAGATGGGGAAATTCCATGGTGATGATTCCGCCGGGTGAAAGCAGGATTTTCATGCCGGCGACAAAATCGTTGATGTCCGGAACGTGCGCCAGGACGTTGTTGCCCAAAAGCAAATCGGGCCGAATCTTCTCTTTGACCAGTTTGGCCGCACAGGATTTTCCGAAGAACTCCACGCGGGTGGGAATCCCATGCTCCTCGACGGCGATCCTGGCGACATTGGCCGCCGGCTCGACGCCGAGGACGCCGATTCCCCGCCGCTTGAAGTATTGCAGCAGATATCCATCGTTGCTGGCGATTTCGATGACCCGGGATTGCGCTCCGAATCCGAACCGCCGGCACGTCATCTCGACGTATACCTCGGCATGACGCAGCCAGCTTTCGGAATAACTCGAGAAATACGCGTAATCGCCGAATATCTGCTGTGGCGTTTCAAATTCCTCGAGCTGGACCAGCAGGCATTTTTCGCAAACCCAGGCATGAAGCGGATAGAACGGCTCCATCGCATGGAGTTGATCGGCGGTGAGATACGAATTGCTCGGCGGGGACATCCCCAGATCGGCGAACGTCACCGACAATTTCGATCCGCAGAATCGGCAGCAACCGGATGGCATATCAATCGGTCAACGATCCGGGAGTTGGAGAAACTCGTCGATCTGGTCCTGGGAAATCCGCCGGACGTTCTCGCCCCGATGCCAGGCTTTGTACCATTGGGCGGTCCATTTCAACGCGGTGGGCAGATCGGTGTGCGGCCGCCACAGAAGTCGCTCCATGGCCTTGCCGGCATCGAGTTTCAGATACGCGGCTTCGTGGGGCTGCCGGCTGGGTGACGGCTCCCACGCCGCGCCGTCAGACCAATGCCCGGCCATCTGGTCGGCAATCCAGCGCACCGGCCGCGCCTCTTCGTTCATCGGGCCGAAGTTCCACGCCTCGGCAAAGGCGCGGCCCTCCTCCATCAGGTGTTCCATCAGATTCAGATACCCGCACAGGGGATCGAGCACGAATTGCCATGGCCGAACCGCATCGGGGTTGCGAATCACCGCTCGCTTCCCGGCCGCGAACGCCGTCAGCAAATCGGGGATCAATCGATCCCTGGACCAATCCCCTCCGCCGATGACGTTGCCCGCCCGCGCCGACGCGATCGCCGTCGTCGTCCCGTCGAAAAACGATCGCCGATACGCGCTGGTCGCCAACTCGGCACACGCTTTCGAACTGGAATATGGATCGTGCCCGCCCAGCGCGTCGGTTTCCAGATAGCCGCGCGCCGCTTCACGATTCTCGTAGCATTTGTCGGTTGTCACGACCACCACCGCGCGCACGCCCTCGCCGGCCTGTCGAACCGCCTCCAGAAGGTTCACCGTGCCCAACAGGTTGGTCCCATAGGTTCCGACCGGATCGAGATAGCTTTGACGCACCAGCGACTGCGCGGCCAGGTGAATGACCATCTCCGCGCCCGATTGGCGAAGCGCTTCGGTCAACTTCGGCAAATCGCGCACGTCGGCGTTCTGCGTCTCGGCCAATTCATACGCGCTTGCCAGGTTGAAGAGGCTTGGATCGGTCGGCGGAGGCAGCGAATACCCGCGGACTTTGGCGCCGAGCCGGTCCAGGAGCAGGCAGAGCCACGCGCCTTTGAATCCCGTGTGCCCGGTGATGAAAACGGTTCGGCCTCGCCACCATGAAGGCGTCATTTCCAGACCCTCCAGGGCGCCTTTCCGTGGAGCCACAAATCTTCCAGATAATTCCTGTCGCGAAGCGTGTCCATCGGATGCCAGAAATCGGCGTGCTGATAGGCCACAAGCTCGCCCTGGCGCGCCAGGCGCTGCAGCGGCTCGCGCTCCCAAACGGTGCTCGGGCCTTCCACGAAGTCGATGACCTTGGGCGACAGGACAAAGAATCCGCCGTTGATCCATGCCCCGTCGCCGTGCGGCTTTTCGATGAATCGGGTAACGACATCGCCGGTCAGCTCGACGCTGCCAAATCGGCCTGGCGGCTGAACCGCGGTCAGCGTCGCCAGCTTGCCGTGTTTTTCATGGAATGCCACGAGCTTTTTGATGTCCACGTTGCCCACCCCGTCGCCGTAGGTGAAACAGAACGAAGGCTCGTCATTGACGAACTCGCGCACGTGCTTCAGCCGGCCGCCCGTCTGCGTCTGCTCGCCCGTGTCCACGAGCGTCACCCGCCAGGGCTCGGCGTGCCGATGGTGGACCTCCATCATGTTGTTGGCTATGTCGAACGTCACATCGGACGTGTGCAGAAAATAATTCGCGAAGTATTCCTTGATCACGTAGCCCTTGTACCCCAGACAGATCACGAAATCGTTGACCCCGTGGGCGCTGTACAGCTTCATGATGTGCCAGAGGATCGGCTTGCCGCCGATGTCCACCATGGGCTTGGGTTTTACCGCGGTTTCCTCGGAAATCCGCGTCCCCACGCCTCCGGCTAGAATCACCGCTTTCATTTGCGTTCTCATACCACAATTAATCGCCGAAGGCGATAATATACGGCCGCGCGTGAGTCAGGCATTCGACCTTTCCATTCTCATCGTCAACTTCAACGGCGGGGACATGCTGCGCAATCTGCTGGCGTCGATCGAATCGACGCGCGGCGATCTGGCCGTCCAAACCATCGTCGTGGATAACGCCTCGCCCGATGCGTCGGCGAACGTCGTCGAAACATTCCCCGGCTCGATCCTCCTGCGAAATACCGAAAATGTCGGGTTCGCCCGGGGAAATAACCAGGCCGCCAGATCGGCCGCGGGGCCCCTTTTCCTTCTGCTCAACAATGACACGATCGTCCGCCCCAACGCCATGCAAACCCTGCGGCGGTTCATGATTGAGCATCCCGATTCCGTCGCCGCCGGGCCGAAACTCATCGGCGCGGACGGCAAACCTCAGCGATCCGGCCGCAACCTGCCCACCGTCCCGGCCCTGCTCAATTCCATCCTGTTCCTCAAATGGACCGGCTTATTCCGCTCCGCCTATCGCCAATACCGCCGCGAAGGTTTCGACCCCCAAGTACCCGGCCCCGTCGGCCAACTCGCCGCCGCCGCCCTCATGATCCGGCGCGAACCCTTCGAAAAATCCGGCGGGTTCGACGAGGGATTTCCTTTCGGAGTCGAGGACGTGGACCTCTGCCGCCGCCTCAGCCAATTTGGAAACATCCAATACGTCCCCGAAGCCGAGATCGAACATCTCGGCCGGGTCAGCTCCCGCGCCAACCGCGGATTCGTCTATCGCAACTACGAATGCGGCTGGGCAAGATATCTACGCAAACATCACGGCCGATCGGCCGCCAGGTTGTACAAGACTCTGGTGACCATCGACCTGCCGCTGCGCGTGCTGGTTCCGGCGATCCAATACGCGATCCATCGGCTGCTCTCTCGCCGCGAAAAATCCCAGCGTTCCCTGGATCGGGTGAAAGCCACGTTCTCCTTCGCGTTGACCGGCCTGCCCGCTTTCTGGAAAAGTTAGAGGGAAGTTGCAAGTTATTAGTGCAAGTTGTTAGTTAAAGCCCAACTTGCACTTGTCACTTGCCACTTGCACTTCCCCCTTGCACTTGCAACTTGCACTTCCCCCTTCCGCTTTTGAACTTATTTCCAGCGTCGGATAGACTGTGAGCGATACGTAGACCACGTCTTTTTTCGCCGATATGCGATGGTCATTCTCGCAGCACGAATCATTTGTTTAAGCCGAACGCTTCGAAGATCGGCCCCAAATGCCTTTCATAATTCCGCCAGCGGCCCACGGACCGAGTGTAGATCGGCTGGCGAACCTGCCAGTCACTGGCTGACTGCACGGTTCGCTCGGTCCGGTGAAAATCCAGGCACGCGGGGTTCCACGGCAAACCCAGGAAACTGATGATGCGGCGGCTTTGTGTGTCCAAATCCGCAACCAGGTCTTCGTATTGTACCTCCAGCATCCGCAGAGGCAGCACCTTCAGCCAGTGCGCGACGAGCCGATCGGTATGGACGTGATGGCGGCCGCATTGCCCCAGGTCGAAGGAGTAAAGATTGCCGGCGGTAAACCGCTGGAAGAAACAGGAGAGGCAGGTGTCGCGAGGATCGCGTCGGCAAAGAATGACACGCGCCGAGGGGAAAAGCGTGGCGATCAATCCAAGGCGCTCGACATTGGCGGGCGTTTTGTCGATCACGCGCAACGCCGAACTGCCGAGTGCCCGCAGCCGTTCCAATTGTTTGCCCGCGGCGTCCTTGATGGGACCTGGAAGACATTGGGTGGAACTCAGCGAGGTCTCGATTTTGCCGATTTCCAACAGCTCGCCGGCGCCGAAGACGTCCGGGTGACTGGACGCGATCTGTTCGACAAGGCTTGTTCCGGACCGCGGCATTCCCACGATGAAAACGGGCAATTCCGAAGCCTCGCCCCAGTCGTGCGTGCGCGCAAAGAATTCCGGCGTGAACATCGCAATTGACTCATCCACGCGATGCGCAAACTGATCACTGTTGTACCGCTCGCCGGCGGCGTGGCGCATTTGTAATACCAGCGAATTGGCACGGGCGTAGTGAGCAAACGCTTCATCGAAGCGTCCGGCATCGTCCAGCATCTTTCCGAGGACAAATCCGAGTTCGGCGCGGTCGCGGATGGGCGTTTGCGGATCATCGACGGATGCCATGAGCCACGCCATCTCCACCGCGTCGGCGCTGGCGCCAACACTGGCCATCAGGGTGTACGCCTCGGCCGCGCCTGGTCGCCGGACCAGAATTTGGCGGGCGCAGTCGGCGGCCTCGGCGAACCGCCCGATTTGCCGCAAGGCCTCGCCGAGGTCAATCCAAACCGAACCCGATTCGGGCGCGATTTCAAGGGCGCGGCGAAAACTCTCCACCGCCTCCACGCCCCGGCCGCTACGCCACAAAATCATCCCGCGCGCCTCGTGAGTCAACGCGGAATTGGGCGCCAGAGCGGCGGCGCGATCCAGAGCTTTGCCCGCTTCATCAAATCGCTGCAACTCGGCCAGAACCATGGCCAGGCAATTTTGGGCGTCGGAGTTATCCGGCTCACATTGAGCACCCTGCTGGAAGGCTAGACGTGCCTCCTCGAAGCGGCCCTGCGAGCTAAACAATTTGCCGAGATTAACGTGAGGCACAGCCCAACCCGGCCTACACTCGATCGCTTTGGAATAGGCCGCGATGCCCTCATCCAGTTGGCCTTTGTCTTTCAACGCATTGCCTAGATTACTGTGGGCTTCGGGTAAGTTGGGATTGAGGGCAATTGCCTGTCGATAGGCCGCGATGCCTTCATCCAGTTGGCCTTTGTCTTTCAACGCATTGCCTAGATTACTGTGGGCTTCGGGTAAGTTGGGATTGAGGGCAATTGCCTGCCGATAGGCGGCGATGGCCTCATCCAGTTGGCCTTTGTCTTTCAAGGCATTGCCTAGAATACTATGGGCTTCGGGTAAGTTGGGATTGAGGGCAATTGCCTGTCGATAGGCGGCGATGGCCTCATCCAGTTGGCCTTTGTCTTTCAAGGCGTTGCCGAGATTGCCGTGCGCCAGGGCGTAGTTGGGCTTGAGGGCGATGGCCTGACGACACGCGGCGATGGCCTCATCGAACCGTCCGTTCTTTCTCAGAGCGTTGCCGAGATTGCTGTGGGCTTCGGCTACGTTGGGATTGAGGGCGATGGCACGACGGATCAATTCCACTGCGGCGTCCAAACGGCCCACCTGCCCCGCCAGCATCCCCAACAGATGCAATGCGCCCGCATGATTGGGCTGCCGTGCCAGAATCTGGCGGTATTTCCTCTCCGCCTCCGCCAATCGGCCGGCCTGATGATCCAACATGCCGGATTTGAGCTGCTCCTGAACGGTCATGCGACTGGAAATTATAATCGCGAAATCCTATTCCGGTTGACATTGGATACCAATCCTTCGTTTGGTCGTCACCGATACAACCTTTGCACTTTGACCGACTTGCGGCGCTTGGCTAAACTCGGGTGTACATCCTGGAGGAGTGGCAGAGTGGTCGAATGCGCCGGTCTTGAAAACCGGTGGGCCCGTGAGGGTCCCGTGAGTTCGAATCTCACCTCCTCCGTTTTGTTTAGAGAATGGATCGGTCTTTTCGCTCAGCACGGATTGCACTGCGATCGTCACGGAAA
>Ga0181518_10000401_pt1 | contig 47796 bp, 43 predicted proteins | sample PEATcosm2014_Bin_28_FD_119751 | JGI IMG/M metagenome (GOLD analysis project Ga0181518, IMG submission 119751) | Peatland microbial communities from MTU Mesocosm Facility, Houghton, MI, USA - PEATcosm2014_Bin01_60_metaG | ecosystem: Environmental > Terrestrial > Soil > Wetlands > Peat | place...
CCCCGACCACGCCACCCAAGCCCGCCTCATCCGCCGATACATCCACTGGCGCAACCGCAACACAGACAACCCCCGCCTAAAACGCCTCATCAACACGGCAAACGTTGCCTGACACACCACTAGACCCGTAGCGCGGGACCGAAATCGCCGGCTGGGGCTGTCTTGCAGCCTCGGTCGGCGGTTGGAGCAGTGGCAAGCTCCCGGGGCATCCCCGGCCCCGATCGGCAGCTAAGCTGCCGGACGATGGCCGCCGCCACCCCCGCCCAGCCGACCGACCCGGAGCTGCAGGCGACCGCGTGGGACCTCGAGCCGCTCCTCGACGGCGAGGGCGAGCCGGGCGTCGAGCGGCGCGTTCGCGAGGCGCTGGAGCGCTCGCAGGCGTTTGCCGGCCGCTACGCGGGCAAGCTCGACGAGCTCGACAGCGCGGGCCTGCGCGAGGCGATGCTGGAGCTGGCGGAGATCCACGAGCTGGTCGCGCGCGCGGGCTACTACGCGGCGCTGCGCTTCTCCACCGACACGGCGGACCCGGCGAACGGCGCGCTGCTGCAGAAGGTGCAGGAGCAGGAGACTCAGATCCAGACGACGCTGCTGTTCTTCGAGCTGGAGTGGGCCGCGCTCCCGGACGAGCGCGCCGAGCAGCTGCTGAGCGGCGAAGGCCTGGAGTTCTGCGCGCACCACCTGCGCAACGTGCGCCGCTACCGCGAGCACCTGCTGAGCGAGCCGGAGGAGAAGATCCTCGCGGAGAAGTCGCTGACGGGCGCGAGCGCTTGGACGCGGCTGTTCGAGGAGCTGACGTCGGCGATCGAGGTGGACGTCGGCGGCGAGCAGGTCGCGCTGGACGTGGCGCTGAGCCGCCTGGCGCTGGCGGACCCGGACGTGCGGCGCACGACGGCGGAGGCGGTGACGGCGGCGCTGGCGCCGGGCCTGCGCACGCGCGCGTACCTGTTCAACACGCTGCTGGCGGACAAGGCGACGGACGACCGCCTGCGCAACTATCCGAGCTGGCTGGCGGCGCGCAACCTGGCGAACGAGGCGAGCGACGAGTCTGTGCAGGCGCTGATCGAGGCGGTGCGTTCGCGCTATGAGATCCCGCGCCGCTGGTACCGGCTGAAGGCGCGGCTGCTGGGCGTGGAGCGCCTGGCGGACTACGACCGCATGGCGGCGGTGACGGAGGACGCGATCACCTACCCGTTCGCGCACGCGCGCGAGATCGTGCTCGACTGCTACTCGTCGTTCTCACCGGAGCTGGGCGCGCTCGTGCAGCGCTTCTTCGACGAGCGCAGGATCGACGCGCCGGTGCGCCCGGGCAAGCGCGGCGGCGCGTTCTGCGCGGCGGCGGTGCCGTCGGTGTACCCGTACGTGCTGCTCAACTACACCCATCGCCGCCGCGACGTGCTGACGCTCGCGCACGAGCTCGGCCACGGCGTGCACTTCGCGCTGGCGGCGCGCCAGGGGGTCTTCCACCAGAGCACGCCGCTGACGCTGGCGGAGACGGCGTCGGTGTTCGGCGAGACGATCGTGTTCGGGCGCCTGCTGGAGGAGGACACGGCGCCGGCGTCGCGCCTGGCGCTCTTGGCGGAGAACCTGGAGGACACGATCGCGACGGTCTTCCGCCAGGTGGCGATGAACCGCTTCGAGGATCTGGTGCACACGAACAGGCGCGAGCAGGGCGAGCTGTCGGTGGAGCGCCTGGGCGAGCTGTGGGCGGAGAGCCAGTCGGAGATGTTCGGCGACTCGATCGAGCTGACCGACGGCTACCGCAGCTGGTGGTCGTACATCCCGCACTTCATCGGCAGCCCCGGCTACGTGTACGCGTACGCGTACGGGCAGCTGCTGGCGCTGTCGGTGTACGAGCGCTACGAGCAGACGGGCCCGGAGCTGGTGCCGCGCTACCTGGAGATGCTGGCGGCGGGCGGCTCGCGCAGCCCGCAGGAGCTGGGCGAGATCGTCGGCGTGGACCTCGCGGACCCGGGCTTCTGGACGGCGGGCCTGGACCTGGTGGAGCGCCAGCTGCAGGAAGCGGAAGCGGCGGCGCAGGCGTCGGGAAGGCTTGGATGAGCCAGGCGTTCGCGGGCAAGACGGTGCTGGTGACGGGCGCGTCGCGCGGCATCGGCCTGGCGACCGCGCGCCGGTTCGCGTCGCAGGGCGCGCAGGTGGGCCTGGTGGCGAGCAACGCGCAGCTGCTGAAAGAGGCGCGCGAGCAGCTGGAGGGCGAGCACCATGTGGTCGCGGCTGACCTGACGGACCCGGCCGAGTGCGCGCGTGCGGTGTTCGAGGTGAGCGCTGCGCTCGGCTCGATCGACGTGCTGATCAGCTGCGCGGGCGTGCTGCGGCGGGACTTCGTCGAGGACGTCAAGCCGGCGGACTTCGAGCAGAGCTACCGCCTGCACGTGGGCGCGGCGATCTGGCTGACGCAGGCGGTGCTGGCGAACATGCGCGAGCGCGGCTACGGGCGGATCGTGCTGGTGTCCTCGGAGCTGGGCCTGATCGGCGGCCCGTCATACGCGTCGTACTGCTCGAGCAAGTGGGCGATGGTGGGGCTGGGGGAGGTGCTGGCGCACGAGCTGGCGCGCAGCGGCGTGCGCGCGACGGTGGTGTGCCCGGGCGACGTGCGCACCGACCAGCTGAGCGAAGAGCACGAGTGGGGGCTGACCGGCGGCGTGACGCCGGAGAAGGCGATGTCCCCGGACTACGTGGCCCGCGCGATCGTGCGCGCGGCGCAGCGCGGCAAGCCGCTGGTGGTGATCGACCGTCCGCACATGCGGGCGGCGTTCTGGATCATGCGCCGCGCGCCGCGCCTGCGAGTGCCGCTCGTCGGGGACGCCTATAAGAAGCTGATGCGCGAGCGCGCTGAGCGCACCGCCTGACGGTGATCCCGAGGGAGGCCCGCGGTGCGCTCCTATACTCGGACGGACGGTTGGCAGCTCGACGAAAGGTGCCCTCGTGGACGTCGATATCTGGTCTGACATCGCCTGTCCGTGGTGCTACATCGGCAAGCGCCGTTTCGAAGCGGCGCTGGCGGATTTCGAGCATCGCGACGAGGTGCGGGTGAACTGGCGCAGCTTCGAGCTCGACCCCGATGCGCCGCACGAGCAGCAGGGCGATCGCGCGGCGCGCCTGGCAGAGAAGTACGGCATGACGATCGAGCAGGCGCACGCGGCGGGTCGGCAGATAACGGAGGTGGCCGCCGGCGAGGGCCTCGAGTTCCGCTTCGACATCGCCCGCAGCGGCAACACGTTCGACGCCCACCGCGTCGTGCACCTCGCCGCCGAGCACGGGCTGCAGGACGCGATGAAGGAGCGCCTGCTGCGGGCTTACTTCACCGAGGGCGAGCTGGTCAGCGACCACGACACGCTCGCGCGCCTGGCCGTCGAGGTCGGCCTTCCCGAGGACGAGGTCCGCGAGATGCTCGCGAGCGAGCGCTACGCCGAGGAGGTCCGCGGCGACGAGCTGCTCGCCGGCCAGCTCGGCATCAGGGCGGTGCCGACTTTCGTCGTGGACCGGCGGCTCGGCACCTCCGGCGCCCAGGATCCCGGCGCGCTGCTGGAGCTGTTGCGCCGGGGCTGGGAGGCTCGCGACGAGCAGGCCGTCGCCGCAGCCGCCGACGCGCCTGGCGGCGACGGCTGAGCGGTCGAGCGGTGCCGGGGGGTGGATCGAGCGGCGTGCCCGAGGACCTTCCGCTCGGCGAGGAGCTCGACTGGCAGCACGCGAAGACGCCGCAGCGAACGGTGCTGCGCGGCGCTCACGTGCTGGTGCGCCCGCTCGACGCGACGGGCGACGCCGAGCCGCTGTTCGCGGTCTCGCACCCGCCCGAGGGCGATCCGACGATCTGGACGTATCTGCCGGACGGTCCGTACGGGAGCCCCGACGACCTGCGCCAGATGCTGCGCTGGGCTGAGACCTCCGAGGACCCGCTGTACTTCGCGCTGTGCCGTCTGCCCGACGAGCAGCCGCTCGGGCTCGCGTCCTACCTGCGGATCGATCCGCACCAGGGCGTCATCGAGATCGGCCACATCTGGTTCGGCGTGCCGCTGCAGCGCACGACGGCGGCGAGCGAGGCGATCTACCTGCTGGCGCGCCACGCCTTCGACGACCTCGGCTATCGCCGCCTGGAGTGGAAATGCAACGCGCTGAACGCCGCCTCGCGGCGTGCCGCCGAGCGCTTCGGGTTCACGTTCGAGGGCGTCTTCCGCCAGCACCAGGTCGTGAAGGGCCGCAACCGCGACACCGCGTGGTACGCGATCACCGACGACGAGTGGCCGGCGATCGGGCGGGGCTTCGAGGCGTGGCTCTCGCCCAACAACAGGGACGAGGACGGGCGCCAGCGACGCGCGCTCGGCGAGATGATCGCCGAAGCGCGCGCCGGCTGAGCTGAGCGCGACCGGCCGGGCGCGCTCACAGCCTCAGCTTCAGGCCCCGGCGACCGCCAGCTGCTCGTCGCTGTAGGTCTCGCCGCGGTCGGCCTTCTCGACCAGCGAGGCGGGCGGCTCGAAGCGCTCGCCGTACTTCTCGGCCAGCTCGCGCGCTCGAGACACGAAGCCCGCCACACCGCCGTCGTAGCCGTTGATGTACTGGAGCACCCCGCCGGTCCAGCCGGGGAAGCCGATGCCGAGGATCGAGCCGATGTTGGCGTCGGCGACCGACTCGATCACGCCCTCGTCGAGGCACTTGACGCTCTCGAGGGCCTCGGCGAACAGCATCCGCTCCTCGAGGTCCCTGAGCGAGATGGACGCGGGATCGCCGGTCGGCGGGAAGGCGTCCCTCAGGCCCTTCCAAAGCCCGGTGCGCTTGCCGTCCTCGTATTCGTAGAAGCCCGCGCCGCGCAGCCTGCCGGGCCGTCCTGCCTCGAGCATGTGGTCGACGACGGCGAAGGCCGGGTGCGGCGTGAACGTGCCGCCTTCTGCCTCGATCGCATCCTTGTAGGCCTTGCGGATCTTCGCCGACAGTTCCATGTTGAGCTCGTCGGTGAGCTGCAGGACCGGCGCGGGGTAGCCGGCCTGGTTGGAGGCCTGCTCGATCGACGGCGCGGGGACGCCCTCGAGCAGCATCGAGATGCCCTCGTTGATGAACGTGCCGATCACGCGGCTGGTGAAGAAGCCACGGCTGTCGTTGACGACGATCGGCGTCTTCTTGATCTGCTTGGCGAGGTCGAGCGCGCGGTAGAGCGTCTCCTGGCTGGTCTTCTCGCCCTTGATGATCTCCAGCAGCGGCATCTTGTCGACGGGGCTGAAGAAGTGCAGCCCGATGAAGTCATCCGGGCGGCTGACCCCCTCGGCGAGCTCGGTGATGGGCAGCGTGGAGGTGTTGGAGCCGAGCAGCGCGTCGGGCGCGAGGTGCGGCTCGATCTCGGCGAACACCTGCGCCTTGACCGCAGGGTCCTCGAACACGGCCTCGATCACGAGGTCGGCGCCGGCGGCTGCCGCCGGGTCGTCGGTCGGCGTGATCCGCGCGAGCAGCGCGTCGGCCTTCTCCTGGGTGGAGCGACCGCGCGAGACGGCCTTCTCGACCAGCGTCTGCGAGTAGCCCTTGCCGCGGTCGGCCGCCTCCTGCGAGACGTCCTTGAGCACGACCTCGACTCCGGCTTTGGCGCACACGTAGGCGATCGCGGCGCCCATCATGCCGGCGCCGAGGACGACGACCTTCTGCGCGCGGAACGGCTCGATGCCCTCCGGCCGGTCACGGTCGCCATTGACCTGCTGCAGGTCGAAGAAGAACGCCTGGATCATGTTCTTGGAGACCTGCCCGATGAGCAGGTCGACGAAGTAGCGGCCCTCGATCTCGATCGCCGTGTCGAAGTCCACCTGCGCGCCCTCGACGGCGGCGGCCATGATGTGGTGCGGCGCGGGGTAGTTGGCGCCCTTGAGCTGCTTGCGCAGGTTCGAGGGGAACGCCGGCAGGTTCTGCGCGAGCTTGGGGTTCGACGGCGTGCCGCCGGGGATCTTGTAGCCCTTGACGTCCCACGGCTGCACGACCTCCTCGCCGGCCTTGGCAGCGATCCACGCCTTGGCGGCGGGCACGAGCTCCTCCTGCGTAGCCACGACCTCGTCGAGGATGCCGACCTCTTTGGCCTTGTCGGGGCGCAGGCGCTGGCCCTGCATCAGCAGCTGCATGAGCGCGTCGACGATGCCGATCATGCGCACGGTGCGCACGACGCCTCCGGCGCCGGGCAGCAGGCCGAGCTGCACCTCGGGGAAGCCCATCTGGACCTTGGGGTCATCGACGGCGATGCGGTGGTGGGTGGCGAGCGCGATCTCGAGGCCCCCGCCGAGCGCGGCGCCGTTGATGGCGGCGACGACGGGCTTGCCGAGCGTCTCCAGGCGGCGCAGCTGCGCCTTGCCCCTGCGCACCATCTCGGCGAGCTCGGGTGCGTTCTCTGGGGTCGCGAGCTTGAGGTCGTTGAGGTCGCCGCCGGCGAAGAACGTGTTCTTCGCGGAGGTGATGACGACGCCCGTGATGTCGTCCTTCTCGGCTTCGAGGCGGTCGAGCGTCGCCGCCATCGATTCGGCGTAGGCGGCGTTCATCGTGTTGGCCGACTGGTTGGGGTCGTCGAGCGTGAGCACGACGATGCCGTCCTCGCCCTTCTCCCAGCGAATGGTTGTGCTCTCCGTCATGACTAGATCGCCTCCACGACTGTCGCGATTCCCATGCCGCCGCCGACGCAGAGCGTCGCGAGGCCGTACCTGCCGCCGGTGCGGTGCAGCTCGTCGACGAGCGTGCCGAGGATCATGCCGCCGGTCGCTCCGAGCGGGTGGCCCATGGCGATCGCGCCGCCGTTGACGTTGACCTTCTCCATGTCCAGGCCCATGTCCCTGACGAAGCGCAGCACGACGGCGGCGAACGCCTCGTTGATCTCGACGAGGTCGAGCTGGTCGACGGTGATGCCGGCCTTCTCGAGCGCCTTGCGGCTGGCGGGCGCGGGGCCGGTGAGCATGATCGTCGGGTCGGCGCCGGAGACGGCGGTGGCGAGGATCCGCGCCCTGGGCGTGAGCCCGAGTTCGCTGCCGGTCTTCTCGTTGCCGATCGTCACCAGCGACGCGCCGTCGACGATGCCGGAGGAGTTGCCGGGCGTGTGGACGTGGTCGATCTTCTCGATCCAGTGGTACTTCTGCAGCGCGACCGCGTCGAAGCCGCCCATGTCGCCCATCGCGGCGAACGACGGCTTCAGGCCGCCGAGCGTCTCGACGGTCGTGCCGGGGCGGATGAACTCCTCGTGGTCGAGCACGACGTTCTCGTTGAGGTCCTTGACGGGGATGACCGAGCGGGCGAAGCGGCCCTCGGCCTCGGCGGCGGCGGCGCGCGCCTGCGAGCGGGCTGCGTAGCTGTCGACGTCCTCGCGGCTGAACTCCTCGATCGTGGCGATCAGGTCGGCGCTGATGCCCTGCGGGATGAACGAGGTGTCGTAGTTGGTCTCGGGGTCCATCGCCCAGGCGCCGCCGTCGGAGCCCATGGGTACGCGCGACATCGACTCGACGCCGCCGGCGAACACGAGGTCCTCCCAGCCGGAGGCGACCTTCTGCGCGGCGATGTTCACGGCCTCCAGGCCGGAGGCGCAGAAGCGGTTGAGCTGCACGCCGGCGACCGTGTCGGGCAGGCCGGCCTTGATGGCGGCGGTCTTGGCGATGTCGGCGCCCTGGTCGCCGACGGGCGAGACGACGCCGAGCACGACGTCGTCGACGCGCGAGGGGTCGAGTTTCTCGTTGCGGATGAGCGTCTCGTGCATCAGCCCGACGACGAGGTCGACGGGCTTGGTGCCGTGCAGGGCGCCGTTGAACTTGCCCTTGCCGCGCGGTGTGCGGATCGCATCGAAGACCAGTGCGTCGGTCGCTGCCATCAGTTCAGTCCTCCTGTGTCGTCGAACCGCCGGCCGGGAGGCGCTGGTCCGGATGGAAAGTCGCCGGCAAAGCTAGCACACAAACGTTCATGCGCGAACGCAAATATGTAAAGATCAGCCGGATGCCGCCGGCGACCGCCAGCCCAGCCCCGCGCCGCAGCCAGGCGGAGCGCAGCGCAACCACGCGCGATGCGCTGCTCGACGCGACGATCGCGTGCCTGGTCGAGGAGGGCTACGCGAACACGACCACCGGCCGCGTCGCCGAAAGGGCGGGCGTCTCCCGCGGCGCGCACCTGCACCACTTCCAGACCCGCCAGGCGCTGCTGGCGGCGGCGATGGAACGCCTGGCCGAACGCCGCGGCGCGCAGCTGCTCGCCGCCGCGGAGGATCTCCCGGAGGGCCGCGAGCGCCTGGTGCAGGGGCTCGACCTGCTGTGGGAGAGCTACGCGAACCCGCTGTTCCAGGCGGCGCTGGACCTGTGGTCGCACGCGCGCACCGACCCCGACCTGCGCGAGCGCCTGGTGCCGGTGGAGCGGCGACTCGATCGTCAGACGCTGGAAGTCACGCGGCGCCTGTTCCCGGCGCTCGCCGAGCACGCCGACTTCGATCGGCTGATCGAGATGGCCGTGTCGACGATCCGCGGGCTCGCGCTGCTGGACACGCTGCATCCGGGCGACGCGCGCAACCGCAAGCAGTGGCGCTACAGCCGGGCGCGGCTGGTTGAGCTGTTCGAGGCGGCGCTCTGACGACGGCGGCTTGGGTGAACGGCGGGCCTTATGAAGACCGTTGCTGCTCTGGGTCAGCCGCATCCGTCAAGCGCTCGCGCAGGTCCTCAAGCTGAGGCCGCAGCACTGGCAGTTCGCGCTCGACGACATCCCATACGAGGTTCAGGTCGACGCCGAAGTAGTCGTGGATGAGCTTGTCGCGCATACCCGCGATCTGTCGCCACGCCACCGCTGGCTCAAGTGCCCGCGTCTCATCAGAGATCCCCTTGACCGCTTGGCCGAGGATCTCGATGTTGCGGATGACCGCGTCCTGAGTCTTGCCGTCCGCGAAGAACGCATCACGCCCGTCGGTCGTGTAGCTCACGATCGCGTCGATGGCTTCGAGCGCGTGGAGCAGATAGACACGCTCGTCTTTCACAACGGGACGGCCTCGGCGTAGATCCGCTCGCGAAGGTGGGGGCTCACACCGCCCTCGCTGAGGACGTCGACATGTGTGCTCAGCAGGGCTTCGAGGTCCTGCCACAGCCCCACGAGATCGAGCAGACTCCGTCCGGGTTCCATCTCTACAAGGAGGTCGACGTCGCTAGTTGGGCCGGCGTTGCCTCTGGCCGCCGAGCCGAACACTCGGACGTTGCGGGCGCCATAGCTCGCTGCGCAGCCCAGGATCTCCTGGCGTCGACCACGCAGGTACTCGAGGTCCATAGGGGTCGGCTCGGCATTCATGCCGACCACGTTACAGCCACGAAGGCGAATCGATGATGCCGCGCCTACACGGCACTTGCGGGCTCGCATGCGGTCAGCGGCGCATTAGTGTGGCTCAATGCAGCAGCGCGCAGCGCCGGCAGAGCATCGCTGTTGTAGCTGCTCGAGGTTAGCCGAAAACCCAAGCGGACTGCGACACAAACGCTCGGCACATGGCCACGATAGCCGGGCGAAGGACTCCAGCCGGATCCGAGCGTAATCTTCACGCGATGCCGAAGTGGGGTCTGACGTCACCGATGCGAGAGGAGAGTCCTTACGGACTCGCTCCCGCCCTGCTGCGACCCGGGAAGATCATCACAGACCCAGTGCACGGGGATGTCCGGATCACTGAGCTGGAGCGGATGCTGGTTGACTCTCCCCCGTTCCAGCGCCTGCGGCGCGTAAAGCAGCTCGGGGCTACGCACCTCGTATACCCGGGGGCTACGCACACGCGCTTCTCGCACTCGCTGGGGACGGTCGCGGCGGCGCAAATGCTCCTCGACATCGTCCTTGAACAGCGCGATGAGCTGGGCGCAAAGCCGGATCTCTTCGGCCAGTGGGAGCAGGAGGCCACCGAGTACGGCGCGCCGTACACGAAGCGCGTGGCCGAGGCGATTGTGCTGACGAGACTAGGCGCGTTGCTTCACGACTTGTGCCATGTCCCGTTCGGACACTCTGTAGAGGACGAGCTGCAACTCCTAGAGCCTCACGACGAGAACGTCGAGCGGTTCGACAGGCTCTGGGCCCTGATGAACCCAGTTGCGCGGCAGGCGATCGACGAGGGCCTCTCGCTAACCGGTAGGAGCTTGAAGGACGATCTGACGGCATTGATCCTCTCGGCGCGCTCCAAGCCGAAGGCTCAGGAGGAGGGTCAAGATCCGGGCGTAGCGCCGATCACATACCCATTTGCGCAGGACATCGTCGGCAACACAATCTCGGCAGACCTGATGGATTACTTGACCCGAGACCACCGCTTCACCGGTCTACCAGCGGCGCTCGGGCATCGCTTTCTCGACTCTATGTACGTATCCCGGAGCGATGATCCTTTCAAGGCGGAACGGATGGTGCTCCGCGTCGTACGCGCCCGCCGCGAGCGTAAGGACACCCTGACAGAGCTCCTCAAGTACCTGCGCTACCGGTACGAGCTCTCCGAGCGAGCGCTGGCCCACCACGCCAAGCTGGCCGCTGATGCGATGGTTGGCAAGCTCCTTTCGCTCTACCACGATGCCCTTTGGGTTGCCGAGCTCGAGCGCCGGGCCGGGACGGACCACGGCCTCGCAGAGGCGCTGAAAGGTATAGACCGTGGGGATCTGGACGCGCTTCGCGCTCGCGCCAGCCGCCAGCTGAAAGCGGCTGGGGTGCATGGACTGAATGACGCCGCGCGTGATTCTTTGGAAGCTGCGCTGCTGCGTCATGGTGACGACGGACTTCTTGAGCACCTGCTGGAGGAGGGCGAGCGTCTCGCCGACGACCCGCGCTGGCGGGGTGTCGGACAGCTCGCCAGCGCATTGCTTGACCGGCGCCTGTTTAAGCCGACGGCTCGGATGAGCAAGCGGAGCCACGCCAAGCGTCTCTGGGAGGACTTCGGGCGGAAGCCCGATGAACGCCGGCGCGTCGAGCAGGCAGCCGCACGGTTCGCTGGCATCGAGCCTGGCTGGCACGCCGTCCTGTGGATACCTCCGGAGAAGATGCGGCTCAAGCCAGCGCTAGTACTGGTCGATGACGATGAGCTGATCGATACGATGCTGCGCCGCGAGGTCAACTCAGGCCATGGGCGTGGGAGCGACATCTACGAGTCTCACCGTGATCTGTGGGCGTTCGAGGTTTTCGTTCACCCCGAGGTGTGCGCAGACGACGTTCGTCGAGATGCGCTTCTGGCGGCAATAGCCGAGCAACTCCATATCAACCGTTGGGATGGAGGTGGCCCAGTGCGTATCGCGAAGGTCGCGCGTCGCCAGGCTGCGGAGCAGCTCGGTCTCTCCCGTCGCCAAGAGAGCGCACTAAAGGAGCTCGTGCCCGCGTTCTTCAAAGGGTCGGTCGGAGCGGGCCACGAGAAGACGCTCGACGCGATGACTGATGAGTATCGGCTGGCGTGGGAAGCGCACCTCGCCGGGGCTTCGCCGGCTAAGGACGTCCCGGAGGATCGACAGGCGACCGCAGGTGCCCAGGGAGAGATCACGCTGGATCGCATCGACGAGGGGTACGACGACACTCAACAGCGCCTCGCGTGAGCGCCGCGTGGCCCCCAGTCGAGGCTCAGGCGCCGTCAGCGGCAGCGCTGGTGGACTTGGCCGCGCGGGTCCGTCGGCTGCTCGCTCGTGAAGATCAGGCAATCGCGATTCGGGCCGCGTGCGACGCTGCACGAATGAGAGTCACGCGCCGCGCCCTGAAAGTCGGGCGCGGCCGGCATACAGCGATGCTAGTGCCGACCAAGGAGGGCTTCACGGCCTTCGTCGACTGCGAGCTATGGGACCGCGCCGCCAGCGCCGAGTGGGCACGCAAGCGCCTACGGTTCGTTCTCGCGCACGAGCTCGCACACACGCTCTTCTATCGGCCGGGCCGTCCTCCCACCCGTGCGTCGGCGCCCAATGATGCCGAGGAGCGTTTCTGCGACGCCTTTGCAACGTTCCTACTGGTCCCCACTGACGCGGCCGCTCGGACGCCGCTCGACCCCGGCGGTCTCCATGCGCTGGCGGACCGCTTCGATGTCTCGCGACGTGTCGCAGCGTGGGCGATCACCCGCGCGCGCCCAGAGATCTCGATCCTTGAGTTCCGGCGCGGCGAACACCCTCGAGGAGGGCGCGAAGCGATGCGACTCCAATGGGGTGCTAGCCCGCATTTTCTCGCCCACGGTGAGTCACTGAAGAGTCCGCTCGCCAAACTCGCCCCCGGCGAACAGGGCTCGTGCTCTCAGCGACTGCGCTTTGGTGGCCGCGACCACGACGTCGACGTGAAGGCATGGCGCCACGCAAGCTCGTTGCTGGTGTTCGCTAGCCACCGCCAAACCCCCGTGAGCGGCTACGAGACCTGCGCTTCTCCCGTGCGCGATGCGCCCGCCCTCACTCTGTTCCCTTGAGGAACATCGCCCCCTGCCAACCATCGCCGGGCTACCGATCGGCTCAGCGCTCCTTGCGGCATACCGCGCTCCGCGAGCTTCGGACCCGCGGCTGGCTTACGCGGCGGCGGCACGCGTGATTGTCTAGTAGTCCGGTTGCGCGCCCGCATGGGCATGCCTTCCCGGATGTCGGTTCTAATCCAACCCAGAGACGGGGCTTGCCTCCTCGCGCCCGGACACCAAGAGCCCTCCCGCAATTACCGGCAAGCACGCGTGCGCCCTATACGCCGGCGCACTAGGCTCGCCGGATGACCAATGCTCTGTACCTGCTGCTAGGCGCCCTGCTCGGCGGTGCGATCAACATCATCGTCCAGCTGTATCTGCGCCGCGTCGACCGCCACCGCGAGCGACGACTCGCCTGCCGCGTGCTGATCGGGGAGTTCGGAGAGATCGCCTCGGCCATGATCAACACCGAGACCGCTCGTTACGACCCACGCCCAATACACGACGCGTGGCGGGCACATCGGGCTGCGCTAACCGATCTGGGGGCTGATGCGTGGCACACCCTAGACAGCGCCGTCATGCAGCTCGTATACCCGGATCATTTCCCTCCGGAGATCCCGTCATCGAATCCGCTCCTCGACCGGATGGACTTGGCGTTCATCGTGCTCGAGCGTTACGCTACCCTACCGGCCGGCCTCCGCTACTACGAATAGCCGTGTGTCTTCGTGGGCCTGACGATTCTTGAGGTCGAGGCTGATGGCGAGCAGTTCGGGCACGTACTCGCGCTCGCAGCGGTTAATCGCCGTCACCTCGGCTTCCTCCCAGACGCCGGCTTTGCAGATCGCGCCCGCAAGGGTACCTTGCTCGCTGCCGTGGACGGCGACGGCCTCGCCGGATATGTTCTCTACGACCTTCCAGGCGAACGCGTGAAGATCGTGCACCTGTGTGTGCATCGGACGCGACGGCGCCAAGGCGTCTCCAAGGCGCTCATCCACGAGGTCAGCGCCCGGCACTCGGACCGGCGCGGCCTCGAGCTTGCCTGCCGACGTGACTATCCCGCAGCCAAGATGTGGCCACATCTCGGCTTCCGCCCAGTCGCTGAGCGTCCCGGGCGCAGCTACGGTCGACACCCCCTCACCATCTGGCTGCTCGCGCACGACCACGACGACCTGTTCACACCTACCGACGGACGCCGAGAGGTTGCCGCCATCGACAACAACATCTTCAAGGACCTAACGTCGACGCGTTCACAGGGCGCAGCGACACGACATCTTCAAGAGGATTGGGTCAGCGAGCTCGTCGAGCTCTGTGCAACCGACGAGCTGCTCCACGAGATCAACAGATGCGAGGACACGCCCTTGCGTCAGCAGATGCAGGCACAGGCCTCCGGCTTCCGGACTCTCGCCGCGAAACGAAAGGGAGTGGAAGCGGCTGCTCCCTGCTGTCGGCGAGTGCGTGCCACTTGCGGGCGAAGGCGACCACCGGCACATCGCCCGCGCTGTCGCTGGGGGCGCCGTCTACTTCATCACTCGGGATGAGGAGATACTTGCTGGCACCCAGGCATTGCGCAACGTACTGCGCATCGTCGTCCTTCGTCCAGAGAGTCTCATCCTTCACCTCGACCGTAAGCGCTCCACCGGAGACTATGAGCCCGAGGCGCTGCATGGTACGAGTATTCAAAGTGTAGCCGCAGGGGAGATCAGCGAGCGGCAGTTCACTGCTGCGTTCCTCAACTACGGAGCTGGCGAGCGGGCCGTGGACCTGCACGAGATCCTCCGGAACGCCCTCGCGACACCGAAAACCAGCAGGGCACGCATCTATCGATCATCCGATGGCCAGCCGCTCGGGACGCTTATCACCGCTGTGCAGGACCAGCAGGTGAGCGTCAAAGTGATCCGGGTCGGACGTGCGGACCGCGTCGGACATGCCGTGGCCCGGCAGCTCGCCTTCCTGCCCCGGCAGTTTGCGGCAGAGCAGAGCATTCCGCGCGCGGTGATCGAGGACGCCAGGCCCTCACCGGCGGTCATGCGATCTCTACAGGACGAGTACTTCCAGGTCGACGGCCAGGGTCGCTGGGTGTGCGAGGTTCGACGTGGCGTTTACCATGCCACTGAGCTAGCTGCCGACGAATGGGCCGAGCAGGCCACAGCAAGCCCGCAGGCGGCCGCCGCGCTTGAGCGGAGGTGGTGGCCGATGAAGCTCGTAGGTACCGGCCTGCCAACGTTCATGATCGCCATTCACCCCACGTGGGCCGCCCAGCTATTCGAGACTAACCTCGCCAACGCCACGCTCTTCCCACGGAGCTTGGACCTCGGCCTTAGTCGGGAACATGTTTATTATCGTCGTCCCGGGTGGGGCGGTGGCCTGGCGAGCCCAGCGCGAATCCTTTGGTACGTGAAAGGAGGCACCATCGGCAGCCCAGTCGGATATCTCGCAGGCGTCTCGCAGCTCGCAGAGATGGTGGTCGGAGCCCCAGGCCCGCTGTATCGGCGCTTCGCGCGTCTGGGAGTGTGGGACGAGCGGCAGGTGCGGAAGGCTGCCGGCTCGAACTACACGGTGATGGCTCTCAGATTCCTCGACACGGAGCTCTTCGCACGCCCGCTTGAGCTGGCGACCCTGCGCGCTGCCTACACGCAGGCCGGCCTGAGCTTCAAGGCACCACAGTCCCCGACCCTCGTACACGAACATATGTTCTGTCTGCTGTACCGGCGAGCATCTGCATATGGATCCTGATCGGTGCGCGTTGTTTATCTCGCTGCGACCCCGCTACGCGGAACTGCTGCTTGAGGGCCGAAAGACAGTGGAGCTCAGACGCGTCCAGCCAGACGTACTACGCGGCACGCTCGCGCTGCTTTATGCCTCAAGTCCTGTTCGAGCGCTAGTCGGCCTCGCGATCATTGACCAGGTACACGTCGCCAAAAGCCCCGAGATCTGGCGCGCGTACGGCACACGGACGGGGTTGACCCGCGACGAGTACGAGGAGTACTTCGATGGCGCCGCCGCGGCGGTTGCGATTCTGCTGCAAGATGTCCAGCGTTTGCACACGCCGGTGACGCTCTCCGACCTTCGCAAAGGCCGCGACTGGTTTAGACCCCCCCAGAGCTTCCGATATCTCGATGCCGAGCAGACCGCCTCGCTCGTATCAGCCGCGGGTGACACGGTGCCCAGCCTCCCACTGGTGTGGCGGGCACGTGCTGTAGCAAGGAATCAGCGGCTCGCTCCCGCCACGTAGGACTCAATGACGAACGCCTCACGCGGGAACTGGGGTGATCTTCGCTGGTTTCGTACGGCTTCTCGACCCGAACCGGCATCCCACGGCGACCGCACGCCAGCCGATGGCAGATAGAGGCACTCCAGCTCGCAGCGCTGACTGTACGACTCGTCCAGCCCGCACAGCTACGCAATCGTCCGAATGAGCACACGCGAACTGCGTCGCTGGCGAGACGCTAGTCCTGCGCACCTTCCACATCGCCGGTGCTGATCGCCGAGCGCTCCACGATCGTTGGGGGGATTGGTGGCGCGCCCGCGCCGCTCAGAACAACCCCAGCGCGCCGCCCGCCTGGTGCACCAGGTCGAACAGCGGCTGGGGGATGATGCCGAAGAACAGCGTCGCCGCGCCCGCGAGGACCGCGACGAACGCGACCTCCGGTTGGATGCGCGTCGAGACCTGCGCGTCCAGCTCCGGCGAGCCGCCCGCCAGCGCCGGCAGCGGGCCGCCGGGGGCGCTCGGGGATGGGGGGGTGAGGTCGGCGCGGGCCGCCGCGCTCGGGGCTTCGCGCATCCACATCGCCGCGATCACCGGTAGGTAGTAGCCGAGCGAGATCATCGAGCCGATCACGATCGCCACCGCCAGCCACGTGTAGCCTCCCGCCACAGCCGCGTCGATCAGGTAGATCTTGCCGATGAAGCCCGCCGTCGCAGGGATACCCGCCAGCGCCAGCATCGAGATCGTCATCGGCCACGCCAGCCACGGGCGCTCGTGGCCGAGGCCCGCCACCGCTTCGATCGAGTCGCCCAGGTCCGTTTCGCGCTCGCGCGCCACGATCACCGCGAACGACGCCATGTTCATCAGCAGGTATACCGCCAGGTAGAACACCGTCGCCGCGATGCCCAGCTTGCTCGCCACCACCACGCCCGCCAGCATGTAGCCCGCCTGGCCGACCGAGGAGTACGCCAGCATCCGCTTCAGCGACGACTGCCCCAGCGCGCCCACGTTGCCCACCACGATCGTGATCGCTGCCAGCACCGCCACCGCCGGGCCCCAGCTGTTCTGCGCGCCGATCAGCGCCACGTCGAAGAAGCGCAGGAACACGCCCAGCGCCGCCACCTTCGTCGTCACCGCCATGAACGCCGTCACCGGCGTCGGCGCGCCCTCGTACACGTCCGGCGTCCACTGGTGGAACGGAGCCACCGACGCCTTGAAGCACAGCCCCGCCACGCACAGCGCGATCCCCGTCAGCGTCAGCGGATCCGTCGCCAGGCCGCCGTTGGAGAGGGCGTTCGCGATCGACGAGAAGTCCGTCGAGCCCGTCGCGCCGTAGATCAGCGCCAGGCCGTACAGCAGCGTCGCCGAGCCCACCGACCCCACGATCAGGTACTTCAGCCCCGACTCCAGCGAGTGCTCGCGCTTCAGTTCCGTCGCGCACAGCACGTACAGCGGGATCGACAGGAGCTCCAGGCCCACGAACAGCGCCACCGTGTTCTGCGCGCTCGCCAGCACCGACATGCCGCCGATCGACGTCAGCAGCAGCGCGTGGAACTCGCCGTGCGCCGCTTCGCGCGCCGCCAGCGAGCGCCACGCCAGCAGCACCGTCGCCGCGCCGCCCGCGATCAGGATCAGGTTCAGCCCCAGCGACAGGTCGTCGATCCGCAGCGCCCCCGACACGATCGACTTCTGCGCGTTCCACTGCCAGATCGTCAGGCCCAGCGCCGCGCCCAGCGCGACGAGGCTCAGCGCCGGCACCACCTGCGAGCGCACCCAGCGCGAGCCCAGCAGGCCCACCAGCAGCACGATCGCCGCGCCGCCCAGCAGCGCGATCAGCGGCGACAGGCCCGCGAAGTCGATGTGCGGGCCTTTCAGGTGCGTCGTCGCGATCGCCGGCGAGAACAGGGGGACGTATCTCATCGCTATTCCGTTTCCACCGGGGTGGGGTGCGTACCGGAGCCGCTCTCATGGACCGGCCCGGGCGGCTGGGCTTCGCCCGTCCCGATCGAGCCCTGCTGCCCCGGCGCTAGGCGCGCGGAGAACGTCGTCACCGTGTAGCCGCCGACCACCTCCGCCGGCGCCACCGCCTGCTTCACCGACGCTTCGCTGCGGTGCAGCGCCAGCTGCGGGTACAGCGCCAGGAACAGGATCACCAGCACCAGCGGCACCAGCACCGCGCCGTCGCGGAACGAGATCTCACGCGACTGCACCTTCGAGCCCACGCGGTTGTGCATCGCGCGGATGAACAGGCGCAGCGCGTACACGCTCGCCATCACCACGCCGCTGAACGCGATCACCGCGATCGCCAGCTTCGCCTTGAACACGCCCAGCAGGATCAGGAACTCGCCCACGAAGTTCGACGAGCCCGGCATCGCCAGCGTCGCCAGCGACACGATCAGGAAGATGCTCGCCAGCACCGGCGCGCGGAACGCGATGCCGCCCATGTCGCGCACGTCTTCAGAGCCGCCCGCGCGGCGGCCCAGCACCGCCGCGATGAACAGCGCCGGCGCCACCACCAGCCCGTGGTTGACCATCTGCAGCAGCGCGCCCTGTGCGCCCTGCGGGTTCAGCGCGAAGATCCCCAGCAGGATGAAGCCCAGCTGCGCAACCGAGGAGTATCCGAGGATCAGGCGCGCGTTCGTCTGGCTGAACGCCTGCAGCGAGCCGTACACGATCGACACCAGCGCGATCAGCAGCATCAGCGTCTGGAAGTGCACCGCCGCCTGCGGGAACAGCGGCAGCACGATCGCCAGGAAGCCGTACGCGCCGACCTTCGACAGCACGCCCGAGAACACCATCAGGACCTCCACCGGCATCGCCCGGTAGCCGTCCGGCATCCAGCCGTGCAGCGGGAACGCCGGCATCTTCACCAGGAACGCCGCCGCGAAGAACAGGAAGATCCACTCCTGCGAGCCCGTGCTCAGCGGCAGCGCCTGCAGCGACGACAGCACGAACGTGATGTGCCCGCCGCCCTGCTGCGCCGCCAGCACGCCCGTCGCGATCGCCGCCGCCAGCATCAGCAGCGAGCCCACCAGCGTGTAGATCACGAGCTTGATCGTCGCCTTGATCCTGTCCGGTCCCTGGCCCCAGCCTCCTATGAGGAAGTAGAACGGGATCAGCATCAGGTCGAAGAACGCCACGAACAGCGCCAGGTCCTGCGCCAGGAACGCGCCCAGCACCGCCGACTCCGCCAGCATGAACAGGAAGTAGAAGAGGCGCGGGCGGTCGATCGCCGGGCTCGAGCTGCGCAGGTTCGCCGCCAGCGTCGCCGCCGCGAACAGCAGCGTCGTCAGGCCCAGCAGGAACACGTTCAGCCCCGTCACCGCCAGCTTGTAGTGGATCCCCAGTTCCGCGATCCACACCACGTCAGTCACGTGCTGCAGCCCGCCCCCCGGCTTGTAGTCCGCGATGTAGCCGATCGCCAAGCCCAGCGCCGCGAGCGAGCCCAGCAGCGCCAGCACGCCCGGCGCGCTCCAGCCCGGCCGCGCACGGACGCCCGCCTGCTCGCCATCGGATCCTTTATTGCCGGCGCGGGACATCCCCGGCAGCGCGCCGAGGATCGCGCCGAGCACGCCGCACGCGAGGGGAATCCAGATCAGGATCGAAAGCGCCGGCATCGATCAGGCCTGCAGCAGGAAGTAGAGGCCGACACCCGTCACGCCGAGAACCAGCAGCGCCGCGTAGTAGCGCACGAAGCCGCTCTGCGCAGCCCGCACCGCCGCCGAGCCCGCGCGCACTATGCCCGTCGTTCCGCCCACCAGCGTGTCGTCGACGAACACGCGCTCGAACGTGTCGCGCGCGAAGTCGCCCAGCGCCGCCACCGGGCGCACCACCAGCAGTTCGATCAGCTCGTCGAAATACCACTTGTTCACGAACAGCGTGTACAGCGCTTCGCCGCCCGGCACGCGCGCTCTGATCGCCGTCGACGCCTTCAATTCGCGCCCGCCCACGACCCAGATGCGGTACGCCAGCGCGATGCCCGCCAGGCCCAGCAGCGTGCCCAGCGTCAGGCCCACGACCAGCAGCCCGCTTTTCGTGTGCGGTTCGTACAGCTTCGACGTCGCGAACGACGGGCGCAGGAAGTCGTCGATCACGAAGTCCACTTTCGGGATCTGGATCAGGCCCGCGCCGACCGCGCCCAGCGCCAGCAGGCCCATCGCGATGCGCATCGGCAGCGCGCGCTCCGCGATCGCGTGCTCCGGGCCCGGGAAGCCCACGTCCGTGTCCTCCTCTTCGCCGTTCGCCGGGTTGCGCGGCACGTCCGCGTGCGCCAGATGGCCGCCTTCCAGCTCGCGCGCCTCCTTCACCGGCTCGCCGTGGAACGCGCGGAAGATCATCCGGAACGTGTAGATCGCCGTCAGCAGCGCGCCGACGTAGCCGACCACGTACAGCGCCCAGTGCCAGCCGCCGCGCTCGCCCGTCACCAGCAGGATCTCGTCCTTCGAGAAGAAGCCCGAGAACGGCGGGATGCCCGACAGCGCCAGGCCGCCGATGATGAAGCACGCGTACGTGAACGGCATCGCCTTGCGGAAGCCGCCCATCTTCTGCAGCGACTGCTCGCCCGCCATCGCGCCGATCACCGAGCCCGCCGCCATGAACAGCAGCGCCTTGAAGAACGCGTGCGTCATCAGGTGGAACAGGCCCGCCGCGTACGCGCCCACCGACACGCCCATGATCATGTAGCCGATCTGCGACATCGTCGAGTACGCGATCACCTTCTTGATGTCCGTCTGCGCCAGGCCGATCGTGCCCGCGATCAGCAGCGTCGCCGCGCCCACCACCGCGCCCACGTCCTGCGCCGCCGGAGCGAGTTCGAAGAGGGGGTGCATGCGCGCGATCAGGTACACGCCCGCCGTCACCATCGTCGCCGCGTGGATCAGCGAGCTCACCGGCGTCGGGCCCTCCATCGCGTCCGGCAGCCACGTGTGCAGCGGGATCTGCGCCGACTTCGCGAACGCGCCCACCAGCAGCAGCACGCAGCCCGCCACCAGGTCGCCCGGGTTCGTCGCGTTCGCGCTCGCCGCCGTGCGGCCGAACGCGCCCGTTTCCGCCGCGTGGAAGCTCTTCAGCAGGTCCAGCGTGCCCGTGTGTTTGAAGATGAAGAACGTGCCCAGCACGAGGCCCGCGTCGCCGACCACGTTGATCACGAACGCCTTGATCCCCGCCTTCGTCGCCGTCGTGCGCCTGTACCAGAACGAGATCAGCAGGTACGAAGCCGCGCCCACGAACGCCCAGCCGACGATCAGCAGCAGGAAGTTGCCCGCCAGCACCAGCAGCAGCATCGAGAACACGAAGAAGTTCAGGTACGAGAAGTAGCGGACGAACCCTCGATCCTTGTTCATGTACGAGATCGAGTACAGGTGGATCAGCGTCGACACGCCGCTCACCACCAGGATCATGAACACCGACAGCGGGTCCACCAGGATCGACATCTGCGCGTCGATGCCCGTCGTCGACGCGTAGCTCCACAGCGACGACACGAACTGGCGATCGCCCGCCCCGTGGCCCTGCAGCGAGATCAGCGCGCCCAGCGCCGCCAGGAACGCCAGGAAGATCGCAGCCGTGCCGATCCAGCCCGCAGAGCGGCCCGGGAGGACGCGGAAGCCGAACGCCGTGATCAGCGTGCCCAGCAGGGGGAACGCCAGCACCAACCAGCCGTAGGTGGTCGTGCTCATGATTTCCACCCCGACGAGAGGCTCATCCCTGCAGCTCCCGAAGCTCGTCCACATCGATCGGCAGCTTGCGGCGGTAGATCGCCACGATCATGCCGAGGCCGATGCACACCTCGCACGCCGCCACCGTCATCACGACGATCGCCAGGATCTGACCGTCGCCGTTGCCCCACATGCGCGAGAACGCGATCAGCGCGAGGTTGCCGCCGTTGAGCATCAGCTCCAGGCACAGCAGCACCACCAGCGGGTTGCGGCGGGTCATCACGCCCACCGCGCCGAGCGAGAACACGATCGCCGACACGGCCAGGTACCAGGCGATGCTCATGCCGACCGCCCCGTGGCGCTCTCCACCGGGCTCTCCTCAGCTTCAGCGGAGCGCCCCGCGCGCACCTGGCCGTGGGGCATGAAGGTACCCACGCTCTCGACCGTCGTGCCAGTCCCGCGCGGGCGCGTGAGGTCCAGCGGCGGGAACTTCACGTGCTCGTCCGCCTCGCCGATGCCGCCGCGGCGGCGCGCCAGCACGACGCCGCCCACCGCCCCGATCAGCAGCAGGAACGACGCAAGCTCGAAAGCCAGCAGGAAGCGCGTCAGCAGCAGCTTGCCGATGTAAGCCGGTGTTCCGTACGCTTCCGGCCCCGGCACGTAGCCCGCGCCGTAGCCGCTCGTAGCCTCCAGGCCCGTCCCCAGCAGCGCGATCAGCAGCTCCACCAGCAGCGCCCCGCCGACGATCGCCCCGCCGAGACGCAGCCCCGACCCGACCCGCCCGCCCGCGCCCACCCCGCGCAGCCGCTCGCCGATCGACTCCCCCTCATCGCCCACGTAAGCCACCACGAACACGTAAAGCACCATCACCGCCCCCGCGTACACGACAACCTGAACGGCGGCCACGAACTCAGCTCTGAGCAGCAGAAATAGCACCGCCAAGGAGATCAGGTGCGCGACAAGGGAGAGCACGCAATAAAAGGGATTGCGAAGCATCACCACGCCGATAGCGCCGGTGATCACGCCGATCGCGGCCAAGAAGAAGAGAATCGCGCTCATCTCTTTGTCGCTGCCCCTTGGGTCGCCAAGCGCAGGCCCCTCGGCCGCGGAGCCGCGATACGGCGACGCTCGCCCGCCGCGCAAGCGGCCGCGAGAGGCGACGTGTCGCGGCGGAGCCTCACTCGCCCTCATTCCTCAAAGGCGTACGTTCGAGCGGCTCCGCCAGCAGCATCTCCTTGGTGAAGATCAGGTCCGTGCGGTCGTAGTCGGAGAGCTCGTAGTCGTGCCCCATCGTGATCGCGTCGAACGGGCATGCGACCTCGCAGTAGCCGCAGAAGATGCAGCGCGAGAGGTTGATCTCGTACACCGCCGCGTAGCGCTCGCCCGCCGACACGCGGTTCTCCGGCGTGTTCTCCGCGGCGACCACGCGGATGCAGTCCGACGGGCACGCCGCCGCGCACAGCGAGCAGCCGACGCACTTCTCAAGGCCCGGGTGGGCGGGGTCCGAGCTCTCGAAGCGGTGCAGCTTGTGCCGGCCGCGGAAGCGCGGATACACCGCCGTCTTCTCCTCCGGGTACTGGACCGTGATCGGCTTTTCGGTGAAGCGCCCGAACGTCGTCAGCAGGCCGCGCACCGTCTCGCGGAACGTGCGCCACGTGCCGCGCGCCGCGCCCGGAGCGGGGGTGCGCGTGACCTCGATCACGTCATCGCCGGGGCTCCACATCAGTGCGTCACCACCACGAGCACAGCCGTCACCAGCGCGTTCAGCGTCGCCAGCGGCAGCAGCACCTTCCAGCCGAAGCTCATCAGCTGGTCGTAGCGCAGGCGCGGGAGCGTCGCGCGCACCCAGATGAACAGGAACGTGAACAGCGACATCTTGAACAGCACCACGAACGGGTCCACCCAGCCGGGCGGGTGGATGCCGAACGGCAGCAGCCAGCCGCCCAGGAACACCGTCGTGACGATGCCCGAGACGACCAGCACGTTGAGATACTCGGCGAAGTAGTAGGAGGCGAAGCGCCCGCCACCGTACTCGGTGTTGTAGCCGCCCACCAGCTCGGCGTCCGCCTCCGTCAGATCGAACGGCGCGCGGTTGGTCTCCGCGAAGCTCGCCGTCAGGAAGATCAGGAAGCCGAAGAACTGCGGCACGATGTACCACATGCCTTTCTGCGCGGTGACGATGCCCGTCAGCGACAGTGTCTGCGCCGTGAAGATCACGCCCACCAGCGCCAGGCCCTGCGAGACCTCGTAGGAGATCAGCTGCGCCGCGCCGCGCATCGCGCCCAGGAACGAGTACTTCGAGCCCGAGGACCAGCCGCCCAGCATGATCCCGTAGAACGCGATCGCGCTGAACGCGAACAGGTACAGCGGCCCGATCGACACGTCCACGCCGTACAGCCCCACGCGTTCGCCGAAGATGTGCTGGACGTTGCCGAACGGGATGATCGCGAACGCCGCCACCGCCGTCAGGATCGAGATCATCGGCGCCAGCGCGAACAGGAAGCCGATCGACGTCGTCGGGCGGAACTGCTCCTTCGTCAGCAGCTTCAGGATGTCCGCCAGCGGCTGCAGCGCCCCGTACGGGCCCACGCGGTTCGGGCCGTAGCGGCTCTGGAAGCGCCCCAGCAGCTTGCGCTCAGCGAGCAGCACGACCGGCACCAGCTGCAGGCCCACCGCGAAGATCACGATCGCCTTCAGGATCTGCACCCACCACGCTTCGTAGAAGCCGACCGTCGCGAGCGTCGTCATGCGCGCTCCTCGGCGGCGTGTGTCTGCTCCGCGCCGCTGTATGACAGTGGCAGCACAGCCTTCTTACCGGGGAACAGGAACTCGAGCGCGGGGGAGAACTCGACCTCGGGGGCGTCCCAGACCGAGCGCCAGCCGGCGCGGTCGGCGGCGTCCTCGGGGGAGGGTGCGGCCTCGGAAGCCGGCGCGGCCTCGGGCGCGGGTGTGGCGCCTCGCGCCGCGTCCGGCGCGGCCAGCGGGAACGCGGACGCTGCGTCGCGCTCCTGCCAGCGCACGCCGCGGCCGCCGATGTCCTCGAGCGTCAGCCCGGCGTAGAAGGGGACGGCGTCGAACAGCTGCTGCGAGGCCATCTGCCCGCCGAGCACGTCGAGGTCGAGCCCGAGGCGCAGCGCGAGCTCGGCGAGCACGTGCCACTCCGCGCGCACTTCGCCCGGCCGGGCGATCGCGGGGCGCAGCCGCTGCAGGCGCCCGTCGGGGTGGACGATCGTGCCCTCCTTCTCGGCGTAAGCCTCGGCGGGGAAGACGATGTCGGCGTACTCGCTGATCGCGTCCGTCAGGAACGACGCGTGCGCGATCACGGTGCTCGCGCCGGCGAGCGCGCGCTCCCACAGCTCGCGGTCGGGCAGCTCGCGCAGCGGGTCGCAGTGGAGCAGGTACAGGGCGCTCAGCTCGCCTGCGGCCAGGCCAGCGGCGATCGCTTGGGCGTCGCGCGGGGAGGAGCCTCCGTTGGTGTCGCCGGCCGCAGCGGCGGGCTCGGAGAGCCCGGGCCCGGCGTTGGGCAGCACGCCGGCCTCGCGCAGGCCGCGGCCGTTGCTGAAGGCGGGCACTTCGAGCAGCCCGGCGCCGTCGACGCCGGCCATGCCGAGCTTGTCGGCGAGGCCCAGCAGCGCCCCCGCGCCCGCGGCTCCGCTCGGCCCGGCGGTGAGCCGCTCGCCCCACAGGATCACGACCTCGCGCGGCGGAGACTGGGTCTCCTCGCCGCCGGCCGCCGCGTCGTCGGGGCCGCTGAGCAGCGCGGCGAGCGCGCGCACGGCGTCGGGCTCGGCGCCGGCCTGGCGTGCGAGGGCGTCGACGTCACCCGAGTTGCCGTCCGAGCCGCCGAGCGCGGCGGCGAGCGCGGCGGCGAACACGCCTCCGGCTCCGGGCGCGTAGCGCACGGACAGCGCGGCGTTCTCGTCGAGCAGGCTCTTGTGCGGCGAGGCGACGGCCAGCTGCAGGCGGTTGCGGCGCACGCCCTTGCGCAGGCGCAGGTCGAGGATCGGGGCGTCGTTGACAGGCTCGGTGTCGAGCACGAGCACGGCGTGGGCGAACTCGAGGTCGCTGACCTTCGCCTGCAGACGCGGGTCGCCGAGCGCGCGGTGCAGCTGCAGGTCGAGCGTGCCGGCGCGCCTTGAGTCCAGGTGCGGCGAGCCGAGCCCCTCGCGCAGCAGGCGCGTCAGCAGCAGGCCCTCCTCGTTGCTCGTCTGCCCGCCGGCGATCGCGCCCGTGGCGGCGCCGGCGCGGGCGAGACAGGTGGCCGCATCGGACAGCGCGCGCTCCCAGGAGACGGGTCGCAGCTGGCCGCCGTCGCGCACCATCGGCTGGGTGACGCGCTCGTCGACGTGGAAGGACTGGTAGGCGAAGCGCCCCTTGTCGCACAGCCAGCCGTCGTCGACGTCGGTGTTGTCGCGGCCGAGCACGCGCAGCGCGAGCTCGTCGCGGACGGTGAGCGTGACGTTGCACTGCGCGGGGCAGAACGTGCAGACGGTGCCGGCGCCCTCGATGTCCCACGGGCGAGCGCGGAAGCGGTAGGGCCGCGACGTCAGCGCGCCGACGGGGCACAGCTCGATGATGTTGCCGCTGAACGGCGCTACGTACGGGTGGCCGTCGAAGGTGGAGACGTAGGAGTGCGCGCCGCGCTCGAGCAGCACCAGCTGGTAGTCCTCGGCGACCTCCTGCGAGTAGCGCACGCAGCGGTAGCAGAGGATGCAGCGCTCGCGGTCGATCGCGATCAGCGGCGAGAGCTCCAGCGGCTTGACGAAGTGGCGCTTGGGCTCGATGAAGCGCGAGATTCCCACGCCCCAGCCGAAGGTGATGTCCTGCAGCGGGCACTCGCCGCCCTTGTCGCACACGGGGCAGTCGAGCGGGTGGTTGATCAGCAGGAACTCGACGACCGACTGCTGCGCGGTCTTGACGCGCTCGGACTGCGTGTAGACGACCATGCCGTCCTTGACGGGGGTCGAGCAGCCGGTCTGCAGCTTGGGGATGCCCTCGATTTCGACCAGGCACATGCGGCAGGCGCCGACGGGCTGGCCGAGCTTGGGCTCGTAGCAGAAGACGGGGATCTCGACGTCGCCGTGCTTGGCGGCGTCGACGAGCATCGTGTTCTCCGGCGCCTGCACCTCGCGGCCGTCGATGGTGAATTGGATCAGTTTCTGCTCTGGGCGTGGCATTACACGGCCTCGAATTGAAGTGCTCCGCAGGACGTCCGGTCCCGCGGCTTGATGGGGACGGACGCCCTCGTGGCGTCCGTGGCCGCTTCGGGCCTGCGGCCCTTCGCTTCAAACTGCCGTCTCACGCCAACGCCCCAGTCGGCTCCACGGCTCCCGCGCCGAGCCCGTTGCGCACGCGCGCGGCCTCGATGTGCGCTTCGAACTCGTCGCGGAACTTGGCGATCATCGAGCCGATCGGCATCGCCATTGCGTCGCCGAGCACGCACAGGCAGTTGCCGATGATGTGGTCCTGGACGGAGGCCATGATCTCGATGTCCATGGGCGTCGCCTCGCCGACGTCGATCCGTTCGAGCATCTTCACCGTCCAGTTGGTGCCCTCGCGGCAGGGCGTGCACTTGCCGCAGGACTCGTGGCGGTAGAACTTGGCGACCTTCATGGCGACGTCGAGGATCGGGGTGGCGTCGTTGACGACGATGATCGCGCCGGAGCCGAGCATCGAGCCGGCGCCGGCGAGCGAGTTGAAGTCGTAGGGGATGTCGAGGTCCTCGGCCCTGAGCACCGGCGAGGAGGAGCCGCCGGGGAACCAGCACTTGACGTTGCGCCCGTCGGGCACGCCGCCTGCGAGGCCGAAGATGATCTCGCGCGAGGGGATGCCGAGCTCGATCTCGTAGTTGCCGGGGCGCTTGACGTGCCCGGAGACGGACACGACCTTGGTCCCGGTGGAGGTCTCGACGCCGAGCTTGGCGTACTCCTCGCCGCCCATGGCGATGATCGTGGGGACGGTGGCGAGCGTCTCGACGTTGTTGATCAGCGTGGGGCCCTGGTAGAGGCCCTGGATGGCGGGGAACGGCGGCTTCAGGCGCGGGTTGCCGCGCTTGCCCTCGAGCGAGTCGAGCAGGCCGGTCTCCTCACCGCAGATGTACGCGCCGGCGCCGCGGTGCACGACGAGCGACAGCGAGTGCCCGGAGTCGAGGATGTTCTCGCCGATGTAGCCGGCGGCGCGCGCTTCGGCCACGGCGGCGTCCAGCATCTCGGCCTGCAGCTCGTACTCGCCGCGGATGTAGATGAACGCGCGGCCGATCGCGGCGGCGTGGGCGGCGATGACGATCCCCTCGATCAGCATGTGCGGGGACTTCTGCATCAGCTCGCGGTCCTTGAACGTGCCCGGCTCGGACTCGTCGGCGTTGCACACGAGGTACTTTTCCATCGAGCCCTTGGGCAGGAACGAGATCTTGGTGCCCATCGCGAAGCCGGCGCCGCCGCGGCCGCGGATGCCCGATGCTTTGAGCTGCTCGAGCACCGCTTCGGGCGTCATCGCGAGCGCCTTGCGCAGCGACTGGTAGCCGCCGCGGCGCTCGTAGACCTCGAGCGTGTTCAGCCCCGGCTCGTCGATGTCGGCGAGCAGCAGCGTGGTGGGCCTCCCGTCGGGCGCGGCCATGCTCACTCGCCTCCCTGCGCCGGATGCATCGGAAACTCGCGGCTGTTGGCGCGCGGGTCGGCCGACAGCCGTCGGGCGAGCTGCTTGTCGGGCAGCACCGGCCGTCCGGCGCGCACGTCGTCGAGCAGCTGCGGCACGTCGGCGACGCCGAGCGGGCCGACGTAGACGCCGTCGACGGAGGCCATCGGCGCGATGTCGCACGCGCCGAGGCACTCGAAGCCGCGCACGTTGATGTCGGCCTCCTCGCCGGCGGTGGCGGCGGCCGCGTCGCGGAGCGCCTCGTACAGCTCGTCGGCGCCGCACAGCGAGCAGGAGATGTTCGTGCACACGTACACGCTGTGGCGGGGGACGGGCGCCGTCTCGAGCATGTCGTAGAAGGTCGCCACCGAGTCCAGGTAGGCGGGCGTCACGCGCATCACGCACGCGACCTGCTCGACCGCTTCGGGCGAGCACCAGCCGTGCAGCCGCTGGGCGGCGGCGAGCGCCGGCAGCGTGGCCGAGCGCCGGTCGGGGTAGTTGGCCATGTGCGCCTCGATCTCCGCGCGCAGCTCCTCGGGCACGGGCGTGGTCGCGGGGTCGGGGATCTCCGCGGGATCCTTCTCGAGGTCGGCCGGCTGGTCCCATCCGGGCACGCGCGAGCCGTGGGCGAAGCGCCTGACGGCCGTCATCGGTCGATGCCCCCCAGGATCGGGTCGAGCATCGCGGTGGTCGCGATCATGTCGGCGATGTAGCTGCCGCGGACCATCGGCGCGAGCGCCTGCAGGTTGACGAAGCTGGGGTCGCGCATGTGCACGCGCACGGGCTTGGAGGAGCCGTCGGAGCGCACGTAGCAGCCGAGCTCGCCGCGGGGGGACTCGATCGGGTTGTAGACCTCTCCGGGCGGCACGCGGAAGCCCTCCGTGACGAGCTTGAAGTGGTGGATCAGCGCCTCCATCGAGGTGGCGAGCTCGTGGCGCGGAGGCAGCGCGACCTTGCGGTCCTCGGTGATGTGCGGCCCCTCGGGCAGCCCGTCGAGCGCCTGCTCGATGATCTTGACCGACTCGTAGATCTCGGCGAGGCGCACGGCGAAGCGGTCGTAGTTGTCGCCGACGGTGCCGACGGGGATCTTGAACCGGAAGTCCTCGTAGGAGCTGTACGGGTCGGCCTTGCGCAGGTCCCACGGGTTGCCGGCCGCGCGCAGCAGCGGTCCGCTGACGCCGAGCCCGAGCAGCGTCTCGGCGTCCAGCGGGCAGGTGCCGCGCAGGCGCTGCAGGAGGATCTCGTTGGAGTTGAGGATCGCGCCGTACTCGTCGGCGCGCTCGGGCATCACCTTCAGGAACTCGCGCAGCTTCGCGTCGAAGCCGCGCGGGATGTCCTCGATCACGCCGCCGACCTGGAAGTAGCGCGTGTGCATGCGCGCGCCGGAGGACATCTCGAACAGGTCGAGGATCAGCTCGCGCTCGCGCAGGCAATACAGGAAGATCGAGGTCGCGCCGAGGTCCAGCGCGCTCGTGCCGAGCCAGATCAGGTGCGAGGCGATGCGGTTGAGCTCGAGGTGGATCACGCGCAGGTACTGGCCGCGCTTGGGTACCTCGACCTCGACGAGCGCCTCGACGGCGCCGCAGTAGGCCATCGCGTTGAAGTAGTAGGAGAGGTAGTCCATCCGCTCGACGACGGGGATCACCTTCCAGTAGGACTTGTCCTCGGCGGTCTTCTCGATGCCGGTGTGCACGTAGCCGATGATCGGTTTGATGTCGCGCACGATCTCCGCCTGCAGCGTCACCAGCAGGCGCAGCACGCCGTGGGTGGCGGGGTGGTGGGGGCCGAAGTTGAGCGTCAGCAGCTCGTCGCGCGCGCCCATGTCGGGGTCGACGTCGTCCTCGAGCGGTGAGAGCGTGATGCTCTGCTCGCGGCGGCGGTAGGCGGACAGCGTGGGGTTCTCCCCCTTCGGTGACGATGCGGTGGGGCTCATGCGCCCGCGCCCTCGTCTTCGCGCGCCTCCAGCAGGCCGGCCTCGTCGCGCGTGAAGATCACCGGTTCGCCGCCAAGCGGGAAGTCGCGCCGCTGCGGATGGCCCTCGTAGTCCTCAGGCATGAGGATCCGCCGCAGGTCGGGGTGGCCCTCGAAGACGACGCCGAACATGTCGTAGACCTCGCGCTCCTGGTGGTTGGCGGTCGGCCATTCGTCGGTCACGGACGCGACCGTGGGGGCGTCGACGGGCACGCGCAGCTTGACGGTTATGCGGTCGACGCTGTCCATGTCGAGCAGCTCGTAGATGACGCCGAGGCGCGGCTCCTCGGGGTAGTGGTCGACGCCGTGGACGCTGGCGAGGAACGCGTAGCCCTTCTTGCGCAGCGCCGCCAGCACGCCGCGGATCTGTGCGGGGTCGACCACGAGCGTCGCGCGGTTGCGGAAGTACACGGTCTCCAGCGCGGCGTCGCCGAGCTCGCCGGCGAGCAGCTCCAGGCCCGTGGCGTCTGGCATCTAGGCGCGCTCCTCGGTGCCGACGGCGTCGTAGCGCTCGCGCCAGCCCATGTCAGGGTCGTCCTGCACGAGCTTGCGCAGCTTGAGCACGCCGTGCATCAGGGCCTCCGGGCGCGGGGGGCAGCCGGGCACGTGCACGTCGATCGGCATGAACTTGTCGGCGGGCACGAGCGCGTAGTTGTTGAAGACGCCCATCGAGCTGCAGCACGCGCCCATCGAGATCGCCCACTTGGGCTCGAGCATCTGGTCGTAGAGGCGGCGGATGATCGGCGCCATCTTGATCGACACGCGCCCGGCGAGGATGATCAGGTCGGCCTGGCGCGGGGAGGCGCGGAACGCCTCGAAGCCGAAGCGGGCGATGTCCATGCGCGGGCCGGCGGTGTGGAACTGCTCCATCGCGCAGCAGGCCAGGCCGAAGGCGAGCGGGAAGAACGAGTTCGAGCGCGCCCAGGCGACGGCGTCGTCGAGCGTCGTCGTGAGCACGCGTTCCCGGACGTACTCTTCGAGCTCCGTGCCCTCCAGGTTCGCGGGCCGGTTGGCGCCCTCGAGGTCGCCGCCGCGCAGCATCTGGCGGGCGTTGAGGCTCTGCACGCGCAGCTCGCCGCTCGCCCCGGGCAGACCTGGGACGCCGGCGCGCGACGGTACGGGCTCGCGTTTCACCTCCACTCGAGCGCCCCGCGCCGCCATACGTACACGAAGGCGACGAACAGCAGCGCGATGAACACGATCGTCTCGATCAGCGCGAAGCTGCCGTAGGCGCGCAGCTCGACGGCGATCGGGTAGAGGAAGACGACCTCGATGTCGAACAGGATGAACAGCATCGCGATCAGGTAGAAGCTGATCCCGAAGCGCAGGCCCTGCTTGACCTCGGAGGGCAGCCCGCACTCGTACGGGTCCTGCTTGTGCGGGGTCGCGCGCCGCGGCCCGATGACCGAGTTGAGCACGGCGAACGCGCCGCCCACGGCGCCACCGAGCACGAGGAAGACGATCGCCGGGAGATAAGTGCGCAGCACCGCGCGCTGTTATATCACTGCTTGTGGCAGGGTGTTACTAGTGGCAATCGGCTCGAAATCGCAGTCGTGACGGAGGCCGTGGTGGCGGGCGCGATCGCGGTCGCGGCCCTCAATGCGATCTCCGGAGTGCTCGGCGGAACGATCTGGTACCGCGGCCACGGTCTGGCCGCGGGCGCCCCGGATGGCAGCTCCGCGGCGGGGTCGGTGCGCGCGTTCTGGGTGGCGCTGCGCGTCGGTCAGGGCTCGGCGCTGGCGCTGGCGATCGCGGTCGGCTCGCTGGCGGCGGCGGGCAACTACTCGAGCGAACACCTCTTCTACCTGTACGCGCTGCTGCCGCTGGCGGTGGCGTTCGTGGCCGAGCAGCTGCGCGTCGCCTCGGCGCAGACGATCCTCGACCAGAGCGGGCTGGAGAACGCGCAGGCGGTGGGCGAGCTGCCCGAGGATGAGCAGCACACGCTGGTCGCGGCGATCGTGCGTCGCGAGATCGGCGTGATGGCGCTGTCGGCGCTCGTGGTGGTGTTCCTCGCGCTGCGCGCGGCGAGCACGGCCCACGGGTTCTGAGCGTCCCTATATATTCCCCGGCTCATGAAGGCCGCAGCCACGACGATCGCCCTGCTCGCCTGCGCCGTGCTGCTTGGCGCGTGCGGATCGCAGGAAATCCAGCTCGCGAAGACCAGCCCGTACTACAAAGGCGCGGTGCTGTTCCTCGACCACTGCTCGGGCTGCCACACGCTGGCGGTCGTAGGCGCGGAGGGCTCGGCGACGGAGATCTCCAACCGCGTGAAGACCAACGGGCCGAACTTCAACATCCGCAAGGAGGACGTCGAACAGGTCCTCTACGCGATCCGCAACGGCGGCTTCTCCGGGGCGATCATGCCCGAGAACGTGGTCGTCGGCGAAGACGCCCAGGATGTTGCCGAATTCCTTGCGAAGTACTCGGGGCTCAAAGCCGAAAAAGTGCCTTCGACGAACATCGTGCTTTCGACCAAATAAACGCAGGTCCATAACGCCGTCCCGATCGCGGACGCTTCGCGTCGGCGATCGTGCCGCCGTCACGAACCTGCTTGGCCGAGACCACCGAGGCCGGGCGCGCGGTAACCCTGGCGCTCTGTCACAGACGGGCAGCCGTAGACGGGTAGGCTCCCAGCCGTGCTCGATCTGAAGCTGATCCGGGAGGACCCAGAGGGCGTCCGCGCTGCCCTGGCCCGTCGCGGCCCAGGGGCCGCCGACGGCTTGGACCTCGTCATCGCACTCGACGCTCGCCGTCGCGAGCTGCTTCCGACACTGGAGGGGCTGCGCGCCGAGCAGAACGAGGCGAATGGGCGCATCAAGGCGGCGGCGGATGCGGCGGAGCGCGAGCGGGAGATCGAGGGGATGCGGGTGGTGGCGGCTCGCGCGAGGGAGCTGGAGCGCGAGGTGGGGGAGGTGGAGGTGGATCTGCAGGAGGCGCTGGCGCCGTTGCCGAACCTGCCGGACCCGACGGCGGCGCCGGGGCCGGAGGACGAGCTGGTGCGGGAGGTGGGGGAGGTGCGCCAGCTCGACTTCGAGCCGCGGGATCATCTGGAGCTGGCGGGCGAGCTGATCGACATGGACCGTGCGGCGAACCTGTCGGGGGCGCGCTTTGCATACCTGAAGGGCGACCTGGTGATGCTGGAGCTGGCGCTGGTGCGCTGGGTGCTGGAGAAGCTGCGCGCCGCGGGGTTCGAGCCGGTGATACCGCCGGTGCTGGTGCGCGAGCGGGCGCTGTACGGGACGGGCTTCCTGCCGGACACCGAGCAGCAGATCTACAGCCTGCCGGAGGACGAGCTGTTCCTGGTGGGCACGTCGGAGGTCGCGCTGGCGTCGCTGCACGACGGCGAGATCATCGACGGCGAGCGGCTGCCGCTGCGCTATGCGGGCTTCTCGCCGTGCTTCCGGCGGGAGGCGGGCGCGGCGGGCAGGGACACGCGGGGCATCTTCCGCGTGCACCAGTTCGACAAGGTCGAGATGTTCAGCTTCGTCGCGCCGGAGGACTCGGTGGACGAGCACGAGCGGATCCTGGCGATGGAGGAGGAGATCCTCGGTGAGCTGGGACTGCCCTACCGCGTCGTGAACATCGCGGTGGGCGATCTGGGCAACTCGGCGGCGAAGAAGTACGACTGCGAGGCGTGGATCGCAAGCCAGGGGCGCTACCGCGAGCTGACGTCGTGCTCGAACACGACCGACTACCAGGCCCGCCGCCTGAACATCCGCGCTCGGGCCCAGAAGCGCACCCAGGTGCTGCACACGCTGAACGGCACGGCGGTGGCGGTCGGGCGCACGATCGTGGCGCTGCTGGAGAACGGCCAGCGCGCGGATGGCGGCGTGGATCTGCCGCAGTGCCTGCTGGCATACGGCGCTCCCGCCGAGCTGTCCGGCCCCCGCGACTAGACAATAAGCAGATAGGCTCCCGCACCGTTGTCAAGCGGGGAGCTGCGCGGGCGTGGAGGAAGTTGAGCGAACCAGGATCCTGGAGACGATGGCGGAGGCGATGGCCGAGCGTGGCGCCGCCGGCTCGACGGTGACGGTGGCCGACGTGATCGCGCGCTCGGGGATCTCCAGCGCGGCGTTCCACGAGGAGTTCCCCGATCGCGACGCGTGCCTGCTGGCGGCCTTCGAGCTCGGCGTCGAGCGTGCGAGCAGGGGGGTGCTTGCGGCCTACGACGCGGAGCCGCGCTGGCTGGACGCGATCAAGGCGGCGCTCGTGACGCTGCTGCGGTTCCTCGAAGAGGAACCCGCGTTGGGACGGCTGCTGGTGGTGTATTCGCTGAGCGGCGGGGAGCCGGTGCTGCGCCGGCGCGCGCGGATCCTGAGCGTGCTCGCGGCTGCGGTCGATCGCGGCCGGCTGGAGGGGCCCGCCGGCAGGCAGCAGCCCCCGGCGGTGATCGCGGAGGGCGTCGTCGGCGCGGTGCAGGCAGTGCTGCAGAACCGGCTGCTGGCGGAGGATCGCGCGGGCGTGATGGACCTGTTCGGCTCGCTGGTGAGCATCATCGTGCTGCCGTACCTCGGCGCGGGGGTCGCGCGGCGCGAGCTCACACGCCCGGCGCCACGCATTCGGAGCGCCCGCGAGCTCGAGTCGCGGGGCGGGGGCGAACATGGCAGCGTGCGGCTGACGTTTCGCACGGCGCTCGTGCTGCGGGCGATCGCCGACTATCCGGGCGCCAGCAACCGCGAGGTGGCCGACCGCGCGGGCATCGTCGACCAGGGGCAGATCTCGAAGCTGCTGGGCCGCCTGGAGGCACGGGGCCTGATCGTGAAGGCGGGCGAGAGCCGTACTCGCGGAGCTCCGAACTCGTGGCGCCTGAGCGAGGCGGGCGAGCGGGTGCTGCGGGACGTGCCGGCCGTGTACTAGCCGATCTCGAAGACGATCGAGCGCGCGGCGCCGCCTGCGGGCGCGAGCGTCAGGCGGTAGCTACCGGCGCGCAGCGCCCCGTGACCGCCAAGGCTGTGGCTGTTGCGCCCGGCGATCGCGGCGATCGTGAGCGGATGCATCTGGGTCTGCCAGCGCGCATGCCCGTGGCTGAGGACCCGTCTTTGCAGCGACACGCGCACGTGCGCGGCGAGGTTGAGCGTGAACGTGAAGCCGATCTGCGAGATCCGCGGGCGGCTGGTGTTCAGCGCGACGAGCGCCCGCGAGGTGAGCGCGAGCGCGGAGAGCTGGACGCCCGGCTTGACCGTCGCGGCGGGGCTGCCCGAGCCGGCCGGCGTGACGCCCGTATCAGTGCCCGTCGCGGAGCCGCTCGAACCGGATCCGCCCCCTCCTCCAGTCGGAGCCCCGCCGCCTGTGGGGCCCGACCCGCCGCCGCCTTTTTCTTCAGCGCCGGGTTTTCCGCCGCCTTCGGCGGGCGGCTGGAAGGCGGCGATACCGTCGGGCGTGCCGACCCCGGTGGGGCCGTCATAGCCCGCGCCGGCCAGGCAGATCAGGTGCGAGGAGCAGCCGGCTGCGGCCTCTGCGGCCGGGCTGCAGCCCTGCAGCCCGGTTTCTTCGTCGAACGGCGCGAGGCATTCGGCGTTGGAGCCGGCGGTCACGTCGTGCAGCGATGCGGGTGAGACGATCGCGTTTTCGTAGAGCGTCTGCGCCGGGTAGTTGACGCCGTGCGCGCCGCCGGCGAGCGCGAACACGGAGGCGATCAGCGGCGAGGCGAGGCTCGTGCCGCCGATCGTGCACCAGTAGAGCACGTGTTTGACTTTGGCTTCTTCGTACTGGTACTTGCATTCGGGACTCGTGTCGTGGACGGCAACGCCCGAGTAGGGATCGGCGTCGGCGGCGACGTCGGCGACGGCGCGCTTGTCGCCGCAGCCGACGGAGGACCAGTCGGCGACGCCGGCCTGCCAGGGCTGGGCGGCGAACTGGATGCTGCAGCCGCTGCCGCCGGCGCCGTAGCCTTCCTTTTCGCCTTCGCTCTCGCCGCCGTCGTTCCAGACGCTCTCGCCGGTCCATTCGCCTTTGGGTCCGAGCGTGTGCAGTCGGGTACCGCCGACGGCGAGCACGTGCGGCGAGGAGGCGGGGAAGTTGGCGAAGGGCGTGGCGGGTTCTTCGAGCCAGTTGAGGTAGCCGTCGTCGCCGGCGGCGGCGGCGATGACGATGCCGGGGTGGTCGAAGGTGGCGCTGTCGGGCACGCATTCGCGTTTGCCGGCGACTTCGACGCATTCGGGTCCTGCCCACGAGTTGGAGATCTCGGTGGCGTGCAGCGCGACGGCGGCTTCCTCGGCGGTGTCGAGGTCGGCGTAGGACGCGGAGTCGGCCTCGACGAGCGCGATGTGGCAGTTGTGGCAGACGGCGTGCGCGGTCTCGATGTCGAGTGAGATCTCGACGGTCCAGCCTTCTGCTTCCTTCTCTTCGAAGCAGGCTTCTTCGCGCTCTTCCTTTTTCAGCCGGGTTTCGCCGGCTTCGCTGCCTTTGCAGAGGGCTTCCTTGGCTTCGAGGCTCGCCTGGCTCTGCGGGAAGGGCAGGCTCGCGGCTTCGCTGTCGCCTTCCTGGTTGACCTTCGCGAAGCATTTGCTCGCGGTCGTGCATTCCGGGAGACCGAATTCTTTGCTGTATGCCTTGAGGTCTTCTTCGGCGTTGAGGTCGTTGTACGCGTCGACGAGCGCGATCGTCTGTTCTGGAGAGGAGGATGCCGTTTCGTCGGGTAGGTCGTAGGCGGCGTGGAGATCCTGTGGCGAGAGGCCGAAGCTGCCGCCGGTCAGCGAGGGGGCCGGGTTGGCGGAGGCGCGTGCGACGCCGAGAGGGCGGGTGTGCGCGCGGGCCGCGGCGCTGACGGCGACGAGCTGCAGCGACTGGCAGGCGGCGTGCCCGGGCGCCGGCGGCGGGCAGACGGCGCGCGTCGTGTACGCGGAGGGCGGCAGGGGGGAGACGTTTTCGGCAGCGGCTGCGTGCGCGCAGGGCAGCGCGAGGGCGGCCAGGGCTGCGGCCAGGCCCAGCGCGGCTGTGTGGCGCTTGCGTGTCGTCATCGTCTTGGCGGTATCCGCTGCGAATCTCCTCGGCGCGCGGGCCGGCTCGCTTTAGGCGTACGCGCCAATGCAGACAGACGGGCGCAGCGGTCACGGGATCGTCACAGGCTGGTCACCGGAGGATCACGTCCGGGCGGGCGCGCCTCGACAGGATGCTCCTCGGGACGGTGGGACACGGCAAGGTCCAGGAGATCCGCCCGCCCGTCGAGGGCGGGGGGCGGGCACTGGACCGGCGCACCGAACCGCGCAGGGCGCACGAACGGGGCGGGAGGCGAGACCCGCCCCGTTCGCATTAGCCAGACCACTCGGCCGTGGAATCAACCATCTAGGCTGGTGACGTGCCATCCCCGTTCGGCTTCCTGCTGGCGTCGGAACCGCCCCCGCGCCGGGTGGGCGCGGTCGTGGCGCTGCTCGCGGTGGCGCTGTGCACGTTGATCGTCTACCCGCTGGCGCACGTCGCGCCGGTGGTGTCGCTGAGCGTCGTGTACCTGCCGGCGGTGCTGGTCGTGTCGGTCACGTGGGGCGCGTGGCTGGGCGTGGCGACGGGCGTCGTCAGCGCGGCGGCGTTCAACTTCTTCCACCTGCCGCCGGTCGGCCGCTTCACGCTCCAGAACTCCGAGAACTGGGTCGCGCTGGCGGCGTTCCTGGTGGTCGCGTTCCTCGCGAGCTCGGTCGCGGAGGTCACGCGTGCGCGCACCCGCGACGCGGAGGAGCGCCGGCGGGAGGCGGACCTGGCGGCGGAGATGGCGCGGCTGCTGCTGCGCGGGAACAGCCTCGCGGAGGTCCTGCCGACGGCCGCCGCGCGCCTGGCGCAGACGCTCGACCTGAGCTCGGCGGCGATCGAGATGGATGCCGTGGAAGGCGACGAGCGCAGGGTCGCGTTCCCGCTGCGCGAGGGGACGAGCCGGCTGGGGACGCTGCTGGTCGGAGCGGGCACCTCCGAGGTCAACCTGCGGCGCCTGCAGGAGCGCGTCGTGCCGGCGTTGGAGGCGCTGATGAGCGCGGCGCTCGAGCGCGAGACGCTCCTGGGCGGGGTGGTGGAGACGGCGGCGCTGCGCCGCGCGGACACGGTCAAGACGGCGCTGCTGCGTGCTGTCTCGCACGACCTGCGCTCGCCCCTGACCGCGATCTCGGCGGCGGGCGAGGCGATCGGCTCGCCGTCGCTCTCGCCCGAGGAGCGCGCGGAGATGGCGGCGGTGATCCAGGAGGAGACCAGGCGCCTGGCGCGGCTGGTCGACAACCTGCTCGATCTCTCGCGCCTGGAAGCGGGGGCGGCCGAGCCCCACCGGGAGTGGACGTCGATCGAGGAGCTGATCCGCTCCGCGGTCGACGAGGTGGGGGCTGCTTCGGAGGCGTTCACGCTGTCGATCGACCGCGACCTGCCGCTGGTGAGCGTCGATCCGGTGCAGATGGAGCGCGCCTTCGTGAACGTGCTCGAGAACGCGCGCCGGCACTCGGGCGGGCACCCGGTGTCGGTGCGGGCGCGAGCGGTGCGCAACCGTGTGATCGTGCGCGTCGTCGACCGCGGTCCCGGGATCCCGCCGGCGCAGCTGGAGCGCGTGTTCGAGCCGTTTTACCGCGCCGGCACGTCCGGCAGCGGGCACCGCGGATCGGGGCTGGGGCTGGCGATCGCGCGCGGCTTCACCGAGGCGAACGCGGGCACTCTGTACGTCGAGTCGCTGCCGGGACAGGGCGCCACGTTCGTGTTCGAGATGCCGTTGGCGGAGCCGGCCGGACAGGCGGATCTCGGCGGGCCGCCGCCGGCCGCTGCCGCCGCGGGCGAGGAGCGTACGCCCGTCTCGCCGGGTGGCGGCGGAGATCGGGCGACGTGAGCTCCGCGACGCCGGTCGAGCCCGCGAAACCCCCGCGGGTGCTGGTCGTCGACGACGAGCCGCAGATCGTGCGCGCGCTGAAGGTGGTGATGCGCGAGGCGGGCTTCGAGGCGGTGCCGGCGGAAACGGGCGCGGAGGCGCTGGATCTCGCGGCGGTGCGTCCTCCTGACGCGGCGATCGTCGATCTCGTGCTCCCCGACATGGATGGCATCGCGGTCACGCGCACGCTGCGCGAGTGGAGCGAGATGCCGATCCTGGTGCTCTCGGCGGTCGGCGAGGAGGAGCAGAAGGTGCGGGCGCTGGAGGCGGGGGCCGACGACTACATCACCAAGCCGTTCGGCGCGCGCGAGCTGGTGGCGCGCCTGAACGCCGCGCTGCGCCGCGCGGCGCGCGGGGAGGAGGAGCCGCGGATCGTAGCGGAGGGCCTGGAGATCGACCTGGCCGCGCGGGTCGTGCGCCGCGAGGGCGAGCCGATCCACCTGACGCCGATCGAGTTCGACCTGCTGCGCGCGCTCGCGCGCAACCGCGGGCGGCTGATGACCCACCGCAAGCTGCTCGCCGAGGTGTGGGGGCCGGAATACGTGGACGACATCCAGCCGCTGCGCACGCACATCGCGCGCCTGCGCGCGAAGATCGAGCCCGACGGCGAGGCCGGGGCCGGCGGGCCGCGCTACATCGTCACCGATCCCGGGGTGGGGTATCGCTTCGCCGGGTGAGCGCGCGGATCCGGCCTCCCTCATGTGAGCCGGGTGATCTCTGCGGTGGGCTACTGAGCATCTGACGGTCTTTACTGCGGATGCTTCGCGGACGCGTGTCCAGGAGGGTCAACCAATGCGATGCACCTCCTCCTTCGAGCACGCATCGCGTCTCGCCATTGGCAACCCCGATCTCCCGTCGTCACGAAATCGTTATGTCACGGGTGGGATTCGTTACGCCGCCGTGACGCAACCTCGCCAATAGTGTCTCCCATGGACGCCGTCGCAATAGTTCTCGGGATCGTGATGTTCCTGATTCTCCTCCTGATGGTCGAGGGGATCGATCGAATATGAGCTCGCCGCTTCCCCTCGGCTTCTTCATAGCGCACATGAGCGGCGCCGACTTCTTCGGCTTGGTCGTCTCGGTGCTCGTGATCGCTTACCTCTTCTACGCATTGATCCGTGGAGAGAAGCTGTGACGTTCGCCGGCTGGTTCACGATCATCGCGTTCGTGGTCATCCTGACCGCGCTCGCGTTCCCGTTCGGCAGCTACATGGCGAAGGTATATACGGGCAAGAGGGTCATCCTCTCACCCATATTCGCCGGTCCTGAGCGCTTCCTGTACCGCATCCTGCGAGTCGATCCGGAGCGCGGACAGGATTGGAAGGGATACGCGAAAAGCCTGATCATCTTCTCACTCGCCGGCTGGCTGCTGCTCTACATCATCCTGCGCACGCAGGACGCCTTCTGGGTGCCCAAGGCGCTGAACCCGCTGGGCTACCACTCGGGCTCGTGGAACGTGTCGTTCAACACCGCTTCGTCGTTCATGACGAACACGAACTGGCAGTACTACAGCGGCGAGACGACGATGAGCTATCTGACCCAGATGATCGGGCTGACCGTCCAGAACTGGCTGTCGGCCGGTGTCGGGATCGTCGTGGCCGTCGCTCTGGTCAGGGGGATCGTCGGGCGAAGCGGCAAGTCGATCGGCAACTTCTGGCAGGACCTGGTGCGCACGATCCTGTACGTGCTCACGCCGATCTCCGTGCTCGGCGCGATCGTGCTCGTCTCCCAGGGCGTGATCGCCAACTTCGCCAACTACCTGACCGTTCACACCGTCACCGGTCTCACTCAGTCGATCGCGATGGGGCCGGTCGCCTCTCAGGAGGTCATCAAGGAGCTCGGCACCAACGGCGGCGGCTTCTTCAACACGAACTCGGCGCACCCGTTCGAGAATCCGACTGGCTTCAGCAACTTCTTCGAGATGCTGCTCGTGTTGATAATCCCGGCTGCGCTCGTGTTCTTCTACGGCCGCATGACCGGCAACCGCCGTCAGGGCTACGCGATCTACTCGACGATGATGCTGATGTTCCTCGGCGCGGTCATCGTCGCCTACATCGCCGAGGCGCACGGCTCCCCCGCCCAGCACGCCGCCGGCCTGCACACGCACGTGATCGCCGGCTCCACCGGCGGCAACATGGAAGGCAAGGAGCAGCGCTTCGGGATCGCCGGCTCGGCGCTGTTCGACGTCGTCACCACCGTCACCTCGTGCGGCGCGGTGAACAGCGCGATCGAGTCCTTCACCGGCATCGGCGGCGCGGTTCCGTTCGCCAACCTGTCCGCCAGCGAGGTGATCTTCGGTGGCGTCGGCACGGGCCTGTACTCGATCCTGCTGTACGTGCTGCTGGCGGTGTTCATCGGCGGGCTGATGGTGGGACGCACGCCGGAGTGGCTTGGCAAGAAGCTTGAGGCGAGGGAGATCAAGCTCGCCGGCCTGGGCATCCTGATCACGCCGCTGGCGGCGCTGTTCTGCACGGCGCTGGCCACCGCGAGCAGTGCCGGGCGAAAGTCGATCTCCGAAGTCGCGCTCTCCAAGGCCGGCGGCAACACGCCGCAGGGCTTCTCCGAGACCTTCTACGCTTACCTCTCTCAGGCCAACAACAACGGCTCCGCGTTCGCCGGATACACGGGTTACATCCAGCCGAACGCGGGAAACCTCGGCGCCCATGGTGTCACCTTCGCGGACATCCTTGGCGGCTTCGACATGATGTTCGCGCGCTACGCGCCGATCCTGTTCGCGCTGGCCGTCGCGGGCGCGCTGGCCGGCAAGCGCGTCACGCCCGCGGGCCTCGGCACGATGCGCACCGACAATCCCACGTTCGTGATTCTGCTGATCGGCGTGATCGTCCTCGTCGGCGCGCTCACCTTCTTCCCCGCCCTGCTGCTCGGACCGATCGTCCAGGGCCTGACCGGACACCTCTACTGAGATGAAGCGCGACATCATCAACGCGGTCCTCGGGATCATCGTCTTCACGGTGCTGCTCGGGCTCGTCTACCCGCTCGTGATCACCGGCGTCAGCCAGGTCACGTTTCCAGGCAACGCCAACGGGCAGAAGGTCTACGTCGACGGCAAGCTCGTCGGCTCGAAGATCATCGGCCAGAGCTTCTCCACGCCGGTGCTCGAAAAGAGCGGCAAGCCCAAGGAAGTGAAAGGCGTCGTGGTGACCGAACCGGATCCGCGCTACTTCCAGACGCGCCCGTCGGCCACCGAAGGCGGCGCCGACAACGCCGCGGCGAGCACGTTCTCCAACAAAGGCCCCAACAGCGTCAAGACGAAGGAAGCCGACGAAGAAAACATCAAGGCCTACCTCGAACTGAACAAGTCGTACGACCCCGGTCTGACCGTGGCGAGGATCCCGGTGGACGCGGTCAACACCTCGGCTTCGGGACTCGACCCTGAAATCTCAACGGCGAACGCTTGGATCCAGGCTCACCGGGTGGCGGCAGTGCGTCACCTCTCGCTGGCGACGGTCGACGGCCTCATCTCCAAGTACACCTCAGGCCGCGGGCTGGGCTTCTCCGGCGAGGAAGGCGTGAACGTCCTCGAGCTGAACCTCGCCCTCGACCGTCTCACCGAAGGAAAGAGCTGATGTCCGCGCAGATGCCGAGCACCCACGAACGACAGGCGATCTCGCTGTTCCAGCGGGACATCGTCCAGCGCGCCCTGATCGACAGCTTCAAGAAGCTCGACCCCCGCGTGCAGATCCGCAACCCGGTGATGTTCGTCGTGGAGATTGGCTCGCTGATCACGACGGTGACGTGGCTGATCCAGGTGTTCGGCGGCAAGCCGCTCGGCGGTGGCAACGAGCCCGCGTGGTACACGCTGACGATCTCGATCTGGCTGTGGCTGACGGTCGTGTTCGCGAACATGGCGGAGGCCTTCGCCGAGGGCCGCGGGCGCGCCCAGGCGGACACGCTGCGCTCGATGCGCAAGGAGACGGTGGCGAAGATGCGCGACGGCTCGACCAAGGCGGCCGCCGAGCTGACGCGCGGCGATGTCGTGGTCGTGCCGGCGGGGGAGCTGATCCCGGGTGACGGCACGGTGATCGAGGGCATCGCGACGGTTGACGAGTCGGCGATCACGGGAGAGTCCGCGCCGGTGATCCGTGAGTCCGGCGGCGATCGCAGCGCTGTCACGGGCGGTACGCGCGTGACCTCTGATGAGATCGTCGTGGAAATCACGCAGGAGCCCGGGCAGTCGTTCCTGGACCGCATGATCGCGCTCGTCGAGGGAGCCTCGCGGCGCAAGACTCCGAACGAGATCGCGTTGAACATCCTGCTCGCGGCGCTGACGCTGATCTTCGTGATCGTCGTGGCGACGCTGCGGCCCTTCGGCCTGTTCGCGGGCACGTCGATCTCCGAGACGACGCTGATCGCGCTGCTCGTGGCCCTGATACCCACGACCATCGGCGCGCTGCTGTCGGCGATCGGGATCGCGGGAATGGACCGCCTCGTGCGTCGCAACGTGCTGGCGCTCTCTGGGCGCGCCGTCGAGGCGTCGGGCGACGTGGATGTGCTGCTGCTGGACAAGACGGGCACGATCACGATCGGCAACCGCCTGGCCTCTGAATTCGTGCCGATGCCGGGTGTGCCCGAGTCCGAGCTGGCGGAGGTGGCCCAGCTGGCGTCGCTCGCCGACGAGACGCCCGAGGGCCGCTCGATCGTGGTGCTGGCCAAGCAGTACGGCATCCGCGAGCACGACATGACGACGCTGAACGCGGAGTTCGTGCCGTTCACGGCGCAGACGCGGATGAGCGGCGTCGACATGGATGGCCACCAGCTGCGCAAGGGCGCCGGGGACGCGATCATCGAGCTGGTCAAGCGCGAAGGCGGCTCACCGCCGCCCGAGCTGCAGATGCAGCTGGACCGCATCGGCAACGAGGGTGGCACGCCGCTGGCGGTCTCGCGCGACAACCAGGTGCTGGGCGTGGTCTACCTCAAGGACACGGTCAAGGAGGGCATGAAGGTGCGCTTCGACCAGCTGCGGGCGATGGGCATCAGGACCGTGATGGTCACCGGCGACAACCGCCTGACCGCCGCCAAGATCGCCGAGGAGTCGGGTGTGGACGACTTCCTCGCGGAAGCGACGCCGGAGCGCAAGCTCGCGCTGATCCGTGAGGAGCAGTCCGAGGGCCGCCTGGTGGCGATGACCGGCGACGGCACCAACGACGCCCCCGCGCTGGCGCAGGCGGATGTCGGCGTGGCGATGAACACGGGCACGCAGGCGGCGCGCGAGGCGGGCAACATGGTCGACCTCGACTCCAACCCGACGAAGCTGATCGAGATCGTCGAGGTCGGCAAGCAGCTGCTGATCACCCGCGGCGCGCTGACGACCTTCTCGATCGCCAACGACGTCGCCAAGTACTTCGCGATCCTGCCGGCCGTGTTCGTGGCCACCTACGCAGCCACGCCAGGCGGCAAGGGGCCGCTGCACGTGCTGAACGTCATGGACCTGGGCTCGCCCCGCAGCGCGATCGTCTCGGCCATTATCTTCAACGCGATCGTGATCCCGCTTTTGATCCCGCTGTCACTGCGCGGCGTGCGCTACCGGCCGATCGGCGCGAGCGCGCTGCTGCGGCGCAACCTCTGGATCTACGGTCTCGGCGGGATCATCGCGCCGTTCATCGGCATCAAGCTGATCGACCTGATCGTGCACAACCTGCTCGGAGCATGAGCCGCGAGCGCGTCGCGAGGTTCGCGAGCGCTACTGCATCGCCATGGCCGCCCCCGATCAGAGCCGCGGCCGCCTGAAGGTCTTCATCGGGATGGCGGCGGGAGTCGGCAAGACCTACCGCATGCTGCTCGAGGGCCACGCCGAGCAGGAGGCAGGCCGGGACGTGGCTGTCGGTCTGCTCGAGACGCATGGCCGCGCCGAGACCGCCCACATCGCGGAAGGCCTGCCGATGATCCCGCGCAGGCGCGTGCGCTACCGCGAGGCGGTGCTCGAAGAGATGGACCTGCCGGCGATCATCAGCCGCGCGCCGGAGCTCTGCCTGATCGACGAGCTCGCCCACACGAACGCGCCCGGGACCGAGCACGGCAAGCGCTACGAAGACGTCGAGGCGGTGCTCTCCGCCGGCATCGACGTGCTCTCGACGCTCAACGTCCAGCACCTGGAGTCGCTCAACGACCACATCACCGAGCTGAGCGGCATCCGCGTGCGCGAGACGATCCCCGACGCGATCCTCGGGCGCGCGGATGAGGTCGTGCTGATCGACCTGACCCCGGAGGCCCTGCTCGAGCGCCTGCGCGCCGGCAAGGTCTATCCGGCCGAGCGCATCGACGCGGCGCTCAACAACTTCTTCAAGATCGAGAACCTCTCGGCGCTGCGCGAGGTCGCGCTGCGCCAAGTCGCCGAGGAGGTCGGCGCCAAGCGCCTGACCACCGAGCTCGTCGGCTCGCGCGAAGAGAGCCTCGCGGCCGCCGCGCCGCAGGCCGTCGGCGAGCGCCTGCTCGCGCTGGTGGAGCCGTACCCGGGCGCCCAGCGGCTCGTGCGCCGGGCGTGGCGCTCGGCGCAGCGCCTCGGCGCGGGGCTCGACCTGCTGTGGGTGCGCCCGCCGGGGAAGGATCTCTCCGAGGATCAGCAGCGCTCGCTCGCGGCGTTGCGTCAGCTCGCGTCGGTGCTCGGGGCGAGGATGATCGAGGAGGAGTCCGACGACCTCACGGCCACGATCGTCGAGGTCGCCGAGCGGCGCGGATCCACATATATCCTGATCGGCGGCTCGCGCCCGGCTCGCGGTTTCGCTCGTCTGCGGACACCTCTGCCGCAGCGGCTGATGCAACGCCTCCCGGGCGTCGACGTACGCATCGTCGCCGACCGCGCGCAGCGTCCGAACGGCTCGAGCCTGGAGAGCCTGTGAGCGTGTGGGTGATCATCGGGGTCGCGTGCGCCGCCGCCCTGCTCGGGATCGCCGCGGGCTATTGGCTGCCTCCGCACGGACGCGTCCCCGCGAGAAACCGGCTCCAGGGCGGTCGGCGGATCCTGCTCCCGTTCACCGGCGAGGCGATCTCGCGGCGCTCGTTTGAGGCCGCGGTCCGGCTCGCGAAGGCGGAGAACGCGATCATCATGCCGGCGTTCCTCGCCCAGGTACCGATGAACCTGCCGCTGGAAACCGCCCTTCCCGTCCAGTGCGCGCGGGGGATGCCGCTGCTCGAGGCGATCGAGCAGCGCGCCACCTCGCTCGGCGTTCCGGTCGACTCGCGCGTCGGGCGCGGGCGCTCAGCACGCGACGCGCTTCGCAAACTGCTCGAGCAGGAGCACTTCGACCGCGTGATCGTCTCCGCCGACGAAGATCCCCGCCTGGGGCTCAGCTACGAGGATCTGCGCTGGATGCTGGAGCGCGTGCCGGCGGAGATCATGATCCTGCGTCCCGCCCCGGACGACACCCGCCGGATCTCGACCGAGGCTGTCAAGGGGCACTTCTGAGAGCTCACGAGACCGCGCGAGCCGCGCGGTGGGCCGGGCGACGGCGGACCTTCACGAAATCGTTATGAGCGGGAGCGAGTTCGTGATGCGGGCGTAATCACGCCGATGGCAAACTCGAACGACGATGAGGACGAGCGCGTACGAAGCCGCTCAGTTCAACCCCCGCGCTCGGCCGAGCTCGGCCGGCGCCTCGCCGATGCTGCGGCTGCGGGTCTACCTGACCCGCCCATGGCTCGACCGCCGGATCGCGAGGGGCGGCGCGGGCACCGAGAGCGCCGCGCTGGAGCTGCGCGCACGGCAGCTGACCTCGACGCGCACCCGCAGCCAGCTCGCGCGGGAGTTGCGCGGACTGGTGGAGTATGCCGAGCGCGCGGGGTCTCGTCCGACGTTCTCGGCGGTGGTCATCGAGCGCCGCGCGGTGACGCGCGGCCGGCATGCGATTCTCGGGCTCGCGGAACGCCTGGAGGGGAGGGACCCCGTCAGCGCAAGGGGCATCACGCGCGTGCGCAGGCTCCTGACCGATGGCCTCGGCCCATTCTTCAATCCACGCAGCGAGCAAACGGTGATCCAGGTCGTGTGGAACATCGAGGACGCGCTTCAGGAGGGCGAGCCCGCGGCCTGAGGGCCACGAGGCGGCCTGGGTTGTTCGCGCTCGACCGAATGGACTCGCCAGAGCATCTCGCCCGTCGAGCCGAGCGGCTCGTCATCGACGTGCGGGGTCCAGGCGAGTGGATAGTGGGAACGCCGGCGGGCGGACGCTCGCTGCATGTCTACAGATTGGCGCGCGGCGACTGGCTCGTCTCCGAGGTGGGGCGAGGCAATGAGGGACGCGGAAGGGATCTGCAACAGGCGCTCGCCGCGCTTTCGGCCGGTTGGTCCACCGGCGCCCGCGTGCCCGACTGGTGGGGTCTCCTCGCGGAGACGCTCGACGGCAGCGCCGATCCGCGACCTCCCGGATAGCGGTCCGCTCGGCCAGCCGCTCACCCGGCGTCTCCACCGATCCGCCGCCGATATTCACGAAATGCGCATGAGCGGTCCGCCGCGGCACGCCTGCGCTAGCGTTGCGCGACTTTGACCACGCTGCGCAGCTACGTGCCGACGCGGGCCGCGCTCCGTCGGCCGCTCTCCCCGATCGACGTCGCCGTGCTGATCGCGGTGCTCGTGCTGCTGTACGCGGTTCTGCGCGTCGGTCACGGTGCGACCGCGACGTTCTCCCCGGCCGGGCTCGAGCACGTCTCGACCAACCCGGCACGGCTTCCCTACGACGCGGCGCGCAGTCTCATGCGGATGTTCATCGCGCTGTTCTTCTCGACGGTGTTCACGCTGCTCTACGGCTACGCGGCGGCCCGCAGCCGCCGCGCCGAGAAGGTGCTGGTCCCGATCCTCGACATCCTGCAGTCGGTGCCGGTGCTGGGCTTCCTGACGATCACCGTGACCGCCTTCATCGCGCTGTTCCCGGGCAGCGAGCTCGGCCTCGAGGCCGCGTCGATCTTCGCGATCTTCACCGCGCAGGCGTGGAACATGACGTTCTCGTTCTACGCGTCGCTGAAGAGCCTGCCCCGCGAACTGGACGAGCTCTCGCGCTCGCTGCGCCTGACGCGCTGGCAGCGCTTCTGGAAAATGGAGGTGCCGAGCGCCGCGATCGGCCTCGTCTGGAACGGGATGCTGAGCTTCGGCGGCAGCTGGTTCTTCCTCGTCGCCTCCGAGGCGATCTCGGTGCACAACC
>Ga0181518_10000402_pt1 | contig 47721 bp, 36 predicted proteins | sample PEATcosm2014_Bin_28_FD_119751 | JGI IMG/M metagenome (GOLD analysis project Ga0181518, IMG submission 119751) | Peatland microbial communities from MTU Mesocosm Facility, Houghton, MI, USA - PEATcosm2014_Bin01_60_metaG | ecosystem: Environmental > Terrestrial > Soil > Wetlands > Peat | place...
CGTTGTCCACCAGCGTGTGAATGGTCCAGTTCACCGGACGGAACTTCCAATGGCGGTTGTAGTACCAGTCGCCAATGGAGGTATCGGTTTGCCACGGGTACCGATCGATCTTGTTCATCACTCCGCGTTCGAGGTCCTGAACCCACCGACCGCCGGAGGGCTGCTTGCAGTTGTAGACAACTTGCGCGACCCCGCCATTGGCGGCCGCATTGCTGTTATACAGATGGGCGATCATGCTCAATCCCACTTCGTTGCCGAATGGCACCGGGCCGTCGCTGTAGAGCAGATCGGGATGATAATTGTCCACGAGCTCGCGGATCTCCTGGAACCACTGCTGCTGCCAGCGGGGATCGTTGCTGTACCAGCCCGTGTCTCCGGGTTTGGCCGGAAAGTGGTAAAGATCGGCGAAGGCGGGATTCGCTCCGTCGTACGGCACGCCTGCGAGAGGTCCGGTTTTGTCGGACCCGTGGCTGTCCTGAAACCAAGTAAAGCTGGCGCCCAGATGCTCGGAGACGCCAAAGTGCAGCCCGTATTTCTGGGCGGCCTTCTGCCACTCGCCTACCACATCGCGATGCGGACCCATGTTCACCGCGTTCCAGCGGTTGAGCTTCGAATTCCATAGGAAGAAATTGTCATGGTGGCTGCCCGTGCTCACGAAATATTGCGCGCCGGCTTTCTTGTAGAGGGACATCAGGCGGTCCGGATCCCATTTCTCGGCCTTCCACAAAGGGATGATGTCCTTGTAGCCAAATTTCGATGGGTGCCCGTAGTGTGCCACGTGGTAGTTGTAGTCGTCGCTGCCCTGCTGGTAGATCTTGCGGGCATACCAGTCGCCTTCCATGGGCACCGCCTGCGGCCCCCAGTGGGCCCAAATTCCAAACTTGGCGTCCCGAAACCACTGCGGACATTGATATTGTTCGAGGGAATCCATCGTGGGCTTGAACGGGCCTGGGCCGATCGGAAGATTCTCGCCCGGTTTGACGTCATCCGCCAGCATGATCGAGCAGGCTCCCAGCAGAAATAGCAGTGTCAGGCTTAGGTTCAGTGTTAGGTGGTTCATGGAATCATTTCCTTCAAATCCGGCAGACAGGCCATTCTCCACATTGAAATTGCGCCGGTTATTATTGCAGAAACCTCTTGCCGATGCACGCCCCTGGCCATTGCTTGCTGCGGGGTAAATCGCGGATGCTCGAACTAAGTAGGACCGCAGAATGATTGCAGTAAACCAAACGATGATGATACTGCCCCTGGCGGCGGAGCCGCCGGGAGGTCGCCATGGGATATGGCATCAAGCTCACGGACGAGCGGTGGGAGGAGTTGGATCATCTGCGCTTCTCCACTTCGTCGGCCGACGTCTTTCGTAACTGCCTGATCATTCTGATGTCGCATTCCAAGGATACCATCGCTTGCGTCGCCGAGCGACTGGGCTGTTCAGGCGAGACGGTGGTCCGCGTCCGCAAACTTTACCGGCGAGGCGGCGTGGATTACGCGACCGGCAAGATCACCTGCACGATCGCCGACACCAAGAGCGGCATCCACTTCCTGGCTTTCCTGATCGCCCGGGTCAGTGCCTACGCCGGCCGGAAAATCCGTCTGGTCTGCGACAACGGACGCTTTCACTGCACCCAAGCCGTGCAGCAATGGCTGGCGACCCACCGCAGTCAGATCGAAATCTATTGGTTGCCGCCGTATTGCCCGAGCCTGAACCTGATCGAACGGTTGTGGGACCATCTGAAACGGACCGTGCTGGCCAAGGTGTTGTTCGAAACCATCGACGATTTGCTCGCCGCCTTCCACCGTGGGCTGGGCCGAATCAACGGCCACCGCGACCGGATGGACTTCATGTTCGATCACGACGACGTGCCGTACAGAAAAGTTGCGTGAAAGATTCTGCGGTTTTACTGAGGTGTAACGGTCGTGGGAGTTGGATGTGCGGTAGCAGGTTGCGTTGTATCGAGGACGTGAAAAGGCGTGTGCGGAGTCAGCCAGTCCTTCGGTAGAAGCGCCGGGGCGGTTGAGGTTCCGGTCGGGTTGATCGACGGCAACGCAGGGACCCTCGTCCGTCTTGATGCTGCGCCCGCCGTCTCATGCTCGATGCGCGGGAACGACAACCCGACAGCGGTCTCCAATCCGATAAGTGCTTGGTGATATGCTTGAATCGCGTCTTCATAGTTCTGCAAGACGCCCACGTATTCGCGAATCGAGTTGAGCAGGTCGTCAAACTGGGAGTTTCCAAGCTTGAAGGAAAGCTGGGCGAGTTTGACGTTTTCCTCCTCCTGCGGGATCGTAACATCTCGGTAGAACACCACATCTTCGGCGGCAATTTGCAGCGCGTTCGAGGCGTTGAGAACGTCCTGTTTGACCTGTCCCTGAAGGGTGACATAGGTCCGCTCGGTCTGTTCCTGCTGATACTTGGCGAGCCAGAAGGCGACGATGCCGGGATCGAAGATCGGTAGGACGGTCGTGAAGTTGGGGCCGCCGGTCCAATTTTTGTTGCCGTCACGTGCCCAGTCGGTTCCAAGCGTTGTTTGGGGGATGAATCCTAAGCGGGCGAGCTTGACCGATGTTTCGGCGATCTTGCGGTCGTAGTCCGCGCGAAGCAGGTCAAGGCGGAATTTGCCTGCCAGTTGTTCAAGATCTCCCTCTTGGGGCAATGCCGCAATGACGTTTGGCGATTCGCTCACGCTCTTGGGAAGCTGCCATTGGGGAGCAGACCGCACGCCCATGAGCCAATTCATCTGGCGTGCCGCTCCCTCGTATTGCGTATCGTAATGGTGAGCTTGGCGCAGGGTATCTTCATAGGCGATGACAGCGCGATTAAAATCGGCTCGCGTGACCAAGCCGGCCTTGAGTTGCGCTTGCGCCTCATCAACAGCCTGCTTGTAGGTATGGGCGATGCGCCGTTGAAGCACGCCGTCACGAGTAATATAGGCCAATTGGTCATACTGCGTCTGGACCTGCTGGGCGAGGCCGAAGGCTTGGTTGGCCATGTCGATTCCCGCTTGCAACCGTTGGGCCTTGGCGATGGCGACCTTGTGAGGCTGGGTGAGAAAGCCGTTGATCGCTTCCGTGATTTCCAGATCAAACGCGGTGGCGGGGCCTGTGCCTGGAGAGATGGGAAAATAAAAGGCGCTGGTTTGGCCCAAGTCCGGATTCTCGAACAAACCTGCCTGGACCAAATTCGCCTGGGCGATCGCCAATGATTCCGATTGCGTAACGAGCGAGAAATTGTGGGCCAGTGCGCGCTGGATTGCCTCGCCCGGCGTGAGAACGCCCGCGGGCCCTTCGACATCCATTCGCAAATCTGTTTTGAGCAATTGTTCCGTATCGAGCACGAAGGCGTAACGGTCGTCGAACAGGTGGTTCACCTGAGCCAGATGTTGCGTGTCGGGCTTGGGTTTCGTCCATCCCGCGCAGCCGTTCATCGCCATAATGCCGAAAAACGCGAGGAGAGATAGCCCGTGCGTGATTCGTTTGCCAGGAATCATCTTAGTGAATCATCCCTTCCGGCGCCGTCACTTCGGCCGGGAAAGTCTTTTCGACGAATTCGTAAAGTACAGGCAAGACCAGGAGTGTCAGAAGCACGGCCGAGAGCATTCCGCCGACGATCACGCGGGCCAGCGGTCGTTGTATCTCCGAGCCGATGCCCGTCGAGAGAGCCATCGGCAACATCCCGACGCCGGCGATCAACGCCGTCATCATTACCGGGCGAACTCGATCTTTGGCTCCCGTCACGACCGCTTCGCGCAAAGACATGCCCCTGGCGCGATAGTGGTTGAATTGTCCGACCAGAATGATGCCGTTCTGCACGCTGACCGCGCCAAGGGCGATGAAGCCGATCGTCGCCGACACCGATAGGTTGGTGTGGGTCAGAAAGAGAATGATGATCCCGCCGGTGATGGCAAAGGGCACGTCGCAAAGCACGAGCAGGGCATACCGCATTCGCTTGAAGGCCCAATATAACAGCACCAGGATGCCGAGCAGCGAAAGCGGAACAATGACCATGAGTCGCGCGTTGGCCCGCTGCTGATTCTCGAATTGCCCTTCCCATGTGATGTTGTAGCCCAACGGCAGCTTGAGCCGATCGTGAACTTTTTGCTGAGCTTCGGCAACGAATCCGCCCATGTCGCGGCCACGGATGCTGCATTTCACCGCGATGCGTCGGCGGTTGTAGTCCCGCATGATCCGGCTGGCGCCGGTATCGAGTTTGATGTTGGCAAGGCTTTTGAGAGGAATGCGCTGACCCGCGGACGTATCCACCCACAGGTCCGCGATGCGTGCCACTTCTTGTCGCGCTGCCGGCGCCAGTCGGACCGACAGCGCGAAGGTGCGCTGGCCTTCGAGAATGTTCCCGGCCGCCTGCCCACCCAGGCCAGTCTGGACAAGGGAAAGGACCGTCTGGGCATCGGTCCCGTAGCGAGCCACGGCGGGTCGATCCACCTCGATCTTCAACTCCGGCTGGCCTTGAAGCTTCTCCACTTCCAGGTCCGCATTTCCGGGCACCGCGGAGATGATCCGACCCAGTTCTTCACCCCTCTTTTGAAGAATGTTCAGATCGTCCCCGAATAGCTTGATGACCAGTTCGCCCTGCACGCCGGACAGGGCCTCTTCATAGTTGTCTTCAATGTACTGTGAGAAGTTGTAGTCGCATCCGGGCAACTGCTGGAGCTTGGCGTTCATCAGGGCGATCAGCCCGTCTTTGTCGACCACCATGCCGGTGTTGGGGTCCTTCGTTGTCCATTGATCGTGCGGCGGAAAATAGTCCGCGACTTCGATGTGATTCCAGCCCTTGTCGTCGTAGCCGTCCTCAGGCCGGCCGAGTTGCGTGACAATCTCCTGTGATTCGGGAAATGAGGCGAGGATTGCACGAATCCTCCGCTCATTTTCCTTGGCAGCGTCCGGCGAAATGGACAGAGGCATGTCAACGTCGAGCCAGATATTGCCTTCATCAAGCTTCGGCAAAAATTCGGTCCCCAGGCGCGTCGCCATCCAAGTCGAGACGCCCCCGACCAGCAGCGCCGCTCCGAGCGTCGCGGTTTTGTAGTCGAGGAGCGTGCTGATGACGTGGCCGTAGCCATCGCGCAGGCAGCGGGACACGAAATTCTCGCGCGCCGCCCGCCCGGCTTTGAGCAGCCAGACCGAAACCAGCGGAACCAGGCTGAACGTGACCAGGGTTGCCCCAACAATGGCCCCGGCAAATACCAGTGCCATCGGCCGGAAAATTCGTCCCTCGACGCGCTGAAATGTGAAAATTGGAATCAGGGCGACGATCAGAATCAGTTGCGAGAACAACATCGCCCGCGCCAGGCCGGCGCTCGTGTCCCGCACCACGACCGGGAAATCACTGCCCGCGCGCGCCGCCAGCTTGGCAACGAGAATGGCCTCGACGATGACGACGGCGGCGTCCACCAGGATGCCGAAATCCACCGCCCCGAACGACAGCAAGTTGGCCGGGATGCCCTTGACGTACAAAGCCACGAAGGCCGAAAGCAGCGCCAGAGGGATCACCATCCAGATCACGACGCTGGCGCGAACGTTGCTCGTGAAAATCACGCTGACGATCAGGATCAAAACCCCGCCCAGCAGCAGGTTGTGCAGTACCGTGTGTAGCGTCGTCTGGACCAGGTCCGTGCGATCGTAGGTGTTCACGATCTGCGCTCCGGGCAGCACCACAGGGAGCACATCCTTCTTTAGGTGTTCGACCTGCTTCTTGATTCCTTCAATCACCTTGAGCGCATCGGTGCCCTGGCGGTTGAGCACGACGGCCTCAACGATGTCATCGACCTGCTCGATACTTCCGTCGGGGTTTTTGCGATACCAGCCGGTGATGCCCTGACGAGGCGCGGGACCGGTCGTGACATCGGCCACATCCTTGATGTACACGGGCCTGGCGCTGTAAGTGGTGACAGGGACGTTTCCGATATCTTCAACGGTCCGCAACAGCCCCATGCCGCGAATAACCAGGGCCTGCTCGCCATTTTTGAGGAGATTCCCGCCGATATTCAAATTATTGTTTTGAAGGACTTGGAACACCTGCTGAAGCGTGACCCCGTTCTGGCTAAGCCGTTCCGGCTTGACGACCACCTGGTATTGCTTGATGGCCCCGCCGTAAGTTTCAAAGTCTCCCACTCCCTCCACTTGGCGGAACGCGGGCTCCAGAACCCAATCCTGCACGGCCCGGATTTCTTCGATCTTGTGGTACGGGTCTTTGATGACATACCGATAGACCTCGCAGGTACTTGTCGTCAGGGAACTCATCTGCCACTGCACGCCGGGCGGCAGGTTGACTTGCTGCATCTGGTTCAGCACGTTGGCTCGCACGATGTTGAGATCGACGTCATCTTCCAAGGTCATGGTGACTACGGATAACCCGAAGATGCTCGTCGATCGCATCGACTTCAGTTGGGGCGTGGAATTAAGTTGCTCCTCAGCCGGCCGCGTGATCTGCGCCTCGACATCCTCGGCGGATTGACCCGGATACTGCGTCAACACCTGCACTTGTGGGTCGTCCACATCAGGGAATGCCTCAACCGGAAGCCACTTGTAAGCATAGATGCCTTGGCCTATGAACAGAATGGCAAGCGCCAATATGATCAGTGGTTGTGCGATGGCAAATGTGATGAGCTTCTTTATCATCGGGCGCTTGAAGAACTGCCTTGAACAGGAAGATGAAGCCTGAAACAGGGTCGCTCGGCGAGACTCATTGCGTCGCGGCCAAGGGCGATGGGCTTTCGACAGCCGCTTGCTGTGCGTTCTCTTGTTCTTTCATTTCGTTTAACAGGCCGACCCCGCCGCTGATGACGATCAGGTCGTTGGGATGTAGGCCATCGACGATTCGGACCGAACCTGAGGATTGCTCTGAGTTGCCCGTAGTGCGAGCCGCGCTCCCCGCCGCCGCAGATGCGGTGCCTTCTGCACCGAAACCCACGTCCACGGGCTCAATTTTCACCGGCGTTCGCCTGAACACGCTGGTGTTGTTTTTCCGCCCAACCTGTACGAACACAAATGCGTTTTCCTCTTCGCGTTGGACCGCGGTGGCGGGGACAACAATCGAATTCTTTCCATCGTCCACCGTGACCACCATCGTTCCGTACATGTCGGAGAGAATGTGGCCGTCGCTGTTATCGAGCAGGCCGCGCAACTTGATGCTGTGGGTGTTTGGGTCGAGCACCGGGCTGATCCAGTCGATCTTGGACTCCCGTGCGCGGTCGGGTTCACACGTGAAAAATACCTTGAACGCCTGGCCGACTTTGACGCGCGACAGGTCTCGCTCGTAAACGTCGGCCCAAATCCAGAGCGTGCGAGTATCGGCAATGGTGAACAGGTTGGTTTGCGGCACCGCGGTCTCGCCGCCGGCGACAAACTTCTCGGCAATAACGCCGCCTCTGGGCGCCGTCAACGTGTAACCCATGCGTTGGCGACGCAACTCCTCAATGCTCTTTTGAGACACGGCGCCTTGGATCGGATTTCCCGCCTTTTCCGCGGTCTGCGCTTGCGCGGCTTCCTTTCGGATGTCGTCGATATCCTTGTCCGTAAGGCCAAAAACCAGCAACTGCTGACGCGCCGCTTCTTCCGCGGCCTCATCCTTCATTACCGCCGACTCGGCATCAATCAGCGCCTTCTCCGACACCACGCTTGCCGTGAAAAGCGATTTCGTCCGAGCCAAGTCATCGTCGTCAATCTTCAGTTGAATCAGTGCTTGCAGCCAAGCCGCCTTGTCTTGGGCTAGGTCGTTGGACTCGATCACGCACAGCTTGGTTGGACCTCCAGGCTCTCCCGGCCCTTTTACGATATCGCCAAGTCCCACGCTGATGTCGGTTATTCTCCCCCCGAAGAGGGCGCTCACATGGGTCACCGTCTCCATATTTAATCCGGATCTGGCGGTCAGCGTCAGCGTCGTCGGAACGTCCAGTGCCTCCACTTTCATGACATTGATGCCCGCGGGCGCCAGCGCACTGTCGTTTACAGCGATCGTTTCGCCGTCCGCTGTAAATGGGCTTACCTGTGAAGAACCGTTGTTCGGCGCAGGAGAATCAGTCGCCGCCCCGAAAGTGGAAAGGATCGGTTTGCGGAAGAAGACGCTCAGCACCAGCACTACAACCAGGACGACCGCCGCAACCGCCCGATGTTTCAGTTTCTCTGGCATCGCAACTCTTCCTATGGAAAGTTTGACGCACCCCGTTACGGGACTAAGAAACGCATCTCATACGGAATTATCGCCTCCGTCGGTGATGGAGAGCTTGCGCCAGAATTACAATTTGGTCATTTTCGATTTGGCGGATGGGGGCGCTAGTTCGTCGCAGGAAGAACAACGGAAAAAGTCGTCATATCGCCGGGAATGCTGCGGACAGAAATCTGACCGCCGTGCGCGTGGACAATCGCCTGGGCGAGACTCAAACCCAGCCCATGGCCCGTCTGGGACCGGCTGGCATCCGCGCGATAGAATCGTTGAAACAAATGGGGCAACTTTTCGGGTAAAATGCCTTCTCCGGTATTGGCCACGGCGAGCACGACTTGGCTGTTCGTCAGGTCCGCGGACAGACGAATCGTTCCGCCCCGCGGCGTGTACTTCACGGCATTGTCCAGCAAATTGGCGATCATTCGCTGAAGCCTTTGAAGGTCCCCTCGAATTGTCAGTGACCCGGTCGCTACAACTAAAACCCGTATGTTCTTTTCGGTCGTCACCGGTTCATAAATTTCGCAAATGTCACGAAGCAATGCGTTCACGTCCACGCGGGACATTTTCAAACCCATGACTCCCGCTTCGGCTTCGGCTATGTCCAACATCGTATTAATCATCGCCAGTAACCGATCGCATTCCTCGACCGTGCTCGCCGCCATTTCGCGGTAGCGATCGATCGACCCGCTTCCCGTAAGCGTCGTTTCAGCTTGACCCCTGATACGCGTCACGGGGCTTCGCAATTCGTGGGCAATGTTGTCGTTCGTCTCCGCCATGCTCTTTACCAGGGATTCGATCCGTTCCAGCATCCGATTGAACGTGTTGGCCAATTGATCAATTTCATCTCCCGAACCGGATGTTGGCACTCGTTGTTGCAGCGCGCTTCGGGAAATCGCGTTAGCCGTATTTGTCACATTCTGAACCCCGACCAGAGCGCGCTTCGCCAGCAACCATCCCACCACCACGGCAATGCCGACCGCGGCGAGCATGATGAAGCTGATGGTGCGCCGCGCCTGGTCGATAACCCGCCAGTCGTCCTGGACGGTTATTCCCACCCGGAGCACACTGCCGTTTTTCGCGGCCATCGTGAGAACCCGTATCCTCTGGTGATGACCCGTCCCGAAGGCGTCTTGAAAGAACGGATTTCCATTGCCGACGGTTTGGCCGACAGGCGGGGCGGGGAGGCTTAAATCTTCCCAAGTCGAAAGGTCTGAAGAGGCAATGGGCTCGCCGTCGCGGTGGTACACAAGAAAGAATTCGTCATTCGTTCCAGTCGCTCGTGCGTCGTTGTCAATTAGACGTTGAATCACCGGGATATCTCCCAACTCCACCGCGTTCATGCAGTGAGTCGCCTCGTGCAACAGATCGGCGTCCGTCCGGTTCCGCATCGCCGATACCATCACGAAGTAGGAGGTCAGGAAACAAAGCACCGCCGCCGCCGCCAGGATTCCGCCGTACCACAGCGTCAGGCGAAAGGCCAATAGCTTCCAGAATCTAGGCGTCGTCGCGGACGACATAACCAAAGCCCCGGATCGTGTGGATCAGCTTCTTCTCCGAATCGCCATCAATCTTTTCGCGAAGCCTGCACATCCTGGCCTCGACGACGTTGGTCATCGGGTCAAAGTTGTAGTCCCACACGTGCTCCATAATCATGGTCCGAGAGACGACCCGCCCCGGGTTGCGGAGCAGATACTCCAAGAGCGCAAATTCACGCGGTGTCAGATCGATTCTTCTCCCACCTCGCGTCACCTCGCGCTTGATTAGATTCATTTCCAGATCAGCGACGCCAAGCGTCGTCGCCTCGGTTACGCCGGTCGATCGGCGAATCAACGCCTGAACCCTCGCCAGCAACTCCGAAAACGCGAACGGCTTGGTCAAATAGTCATCCCCTCCCATTTGCAAGCCGCGGACCCGATCGTCCACAGACCGTTTGGCGCTCAGGATTAAGACTGGACTCTTGATCTTTTCCCTGCGTATCTGCTCGATGAGCGTCAGGCCATCAATCCCCGGCAACATGAGATCGACGATTAACAGGTCGAAATGTTCGGTCCGCATTAATCGAAGCGCCTGCTCCCCATCGCTGGCGTGATGCGCGGTGAACGCGGCCTGCTTGAGGCCCCCCACGACAAACGAGGCGATTTTCTGGTCATCTTCAACGACAAGCACACGCATGGCAACACTACCGCCGCATCACGCTTCCATGAAAACCCTGCCGGAAAGACTTATGAACGCACACCTGCAACAATACCCACTGATCCGGAAATGAGCCACAAATGCGCGTAACGCAGCCTGTTTCGAAAATGATCAAATTGTAATTTTGGCGCAAGCTCTCCATCACCGGTGGCACCGATGACTTCAAACGTCGAAGGCAGACGCGTCGCCCTTCAACCTGAAGGTGCGGGTCTCGGCACGGAATTCCATCGCTTCCATTGATCCGGCTGCCATTGCTCAAGTTGGCTGAACGGTGTAGCCGGCAGATTCGTCAGCAATTGAGTCAGATATCGTTGCGGATCGATACCGTGCCGGCGGCATGTCCTGGTCAGGCTGGACGCCTTTGCCGCGGCAAACGGATTGCCCTTGCCGACGTCCAGTGTGCCCGAGCCAGCGGGTGCGGGGATGATCGTGATGGCTGGGTTGGGAATACTCCACGGGCGGAGACGCAGTTAACTCAACAGCGGCGGTCGAGCATCAGGCGCTGCCGGACACAATGTCCAAGGTCGCGCATGATTTCAATAACGGGATTGGGGTCACTCGTGTCGTCAGCCTGCGACGTCGGCTACGCTTTGGTGAAATGAAACCGCAAGCCCGCGGCTTGCGCGGCTGCCAGCAAGGCTTCGGCGGCCTTGAGATCGCGCAGGATCGGGTTGGGCTGCTTGAAGTCGTTCAGATTGGCGTTCACGTACTCGGCCAGCGTGCGAAGGGTTGTCAGCCCGTCGGCGGCGCCGTACCACTGCTCGATGGGGAGACGCATCTTCGAGGGATCAAAGCCCTGATCTGTGAGTTGCTCGATGAGAGCGGCCTGGCTCTCCGAGAGCAGCGAGGTCATGTCCGGAATATTTCGGCAGCGCGCGGCGAAGTCCAGTTTCTCCAATTCGCGGCCGAGAGCCTTGCCTAACGAGGCCTTGGCGTACGCCGCTTCAGCATCGGGTAGGCGCCGTTCGAGCGCGATGATGATGCGCTGAGCCACGAATTTATCATACTGCGGGGAAGCGGCGACGTCTTGACTCCGCGTCGGTCGCTCACTTGATGGACGATCAGCGATATACAAACCACGTCCTACCCTGACGGAGCGGGATTTCGCCGTTTCCACCGGTCCGGCAGCCAGCCGGGCTGTTGGCTGATAGGCGTGGCTGGCAAGTTGGTCAGCAGTTGCATCAAGTCATGTTGCGGGTCGATGCCATGCCGGCGGAAGGTGCTGGTCAAGCTGGATAGGATCGCTGTGGCCAACGGATTGCCCTTGCCAGTATTCGCCAATATTCCGAAGCCGGCGAGCGCGGCGATGTTGGTGATGGCGCGATCGGGAATTCTCCGCCGGCGGCGGCGCAGATAATTCAACAACGGCGACTGTGCATTAGGCGTTGCCGGACACGATGTCCGCTGACGCGCGTGATCTCGATAATGGCAATGGCGGCACTTGTGTCATCGGCCTGCCGCGCGGGCCATGGACACCTTTTGTTGCCGGACGATTCCGACCTACGCCAGCGAGTAGTCGGGCAAAAGGACTGTTGGACCAGACTGCGGATTCAAACGGGAAAACGTCGTGGACTCGGATGATCGGCAGTCGCACCGAGCCGGGCACGGGGAGCGTTACCATACGCGACAGAAACCAAGCAACGTCAAATCTCTGTTTATGGATCACCTTTTCGCGGCGCTTATGAAAAGCCCGGACAGAATCCAGTGCGTCGGCAGGTAAATCACCAGCGGGAAAAAGATCATCAACATCGCCAGGTAGAGCAGCGGCGGCAAAGAGTGTTGCGGGTTGCTTCCGGGACCAAAAACCCAGTTGACGTTGTCAGCCGGATCAGTTACGGCGTACGTGACCGGCAGAACAACCAGCGCCATCAAAGTTTGCGCTATCAACGCTCGACGATCATAACCCAACCGGTAAACCATCCAGACGAGAAGCACCGGAAGCACGACATGGAACAGGGAAAGGGCTCGCACGTACAACGGAATGTGCGGATCAAACATATAGCTGCTCAGCCCAATCCCATCGATTCGGAAGATCAGGCGGAGGAAGAAATTGACGTTCCACACCAATTCCGGCAAAAGGATCGCCAGCGCCATCATGCTTGCCAATAGCGAGCTTTCCAGCCAGAGCGCGACGACCGTCGTCAGCAGCGAAATATCAGAAAACCAGAGGAAATTGCTCGGAGGATAGTGCAGCAGATAGTTCGGCACGAGAACGCACACGTACAGGGTGTAGACAATCTTGATCCATCGCGCGACATGGCCCGAGGAGAGCGTAAAAACGTCCGAGGCTGCTCGATCCATGCTACAAAGGATAATGTCTAACGAACATTCGCGGAACGGGGCTTTTGCGGTGGGGGATATTGGCATGCTGCTACTGGGTTGGCCCGCGATACACAAACCGTACTACCCCGACGGAGCTGGAGTTCGCCGCTGCCAGTTATCCGGCAGCCATTGTTCGATTTGGCTTACCGGCGTCGTCGGCAGATTCGTCAACAGTTGCGTGAGGTAACGCTGGGGATCGATGTCATACCGGCGGCAAGTGCTGGTCAGGCTGGAAAGGATCGCCGCAGGCTGAGGGTTCTTCAAAGGTTCCACGGCGTTCTCGTAGAAGGCTTGCGGCTCAAAGCATCATCGTTTACGGTCTGCTTATCTAATCTTGCCACCTAGGCGCGCACGAAACATCGTCTCGCTTCCAAAAGGAGGTCGTCGTGATCAGGGCCACACCATCTCTGCCGTTCCTCCCCATTTTTTGGGCCATCAGTGTGTCGTTCGCCATGGCCGCCCCTCCCGATCGACTCGCCCTGACTGACTTGGCCAACCGTCCCGACCGGTGGCCGCAAGCTGTTACCTTAAAGGCAGACTTCCAGTTCGATGGCGGAAAGTCCGCCCATCGCGGACAAGTTGTGGCCGTTGAACAGTTCGACGGATCCAACGTCCTCGTCGCAGCCAATGCCGATCTCTGGTTCAACGTTACCCCGGACCAGTGCGATCTTCTCGACGCCGCCAACGTGGCATGGGCCAAGCTTACCCCGGCCCAGCGCGCCGTGAATCCAGATTCGCTATCCGCCGATAGGTCCCTCTGGCCCGAGCAAATCAAGCTCCGCTCAGACGGTAGCTGGGACGACGGCACCAAAGTCGCCGCCGGGATCGAGGTCGACGTGGCCAAGATCACCCCCCAGCAGGTCTGACTCGCCCCTCCTCACAGCACCAAACACTATCAGACCGACATTGCTGGCACCGACGTTTTCGAGCGCGCCCGCCAGATAGCCTCGCTCGACCGCGGCCAGCGCCCCCCGCGCGTCGCCGATGCGCTGCGGGCACATCTGCTCAGCGCCGCCGGCCAACCCTACGCCGATGAACACCTCGCCGACAAGCAATTTTTCGTCCTTTATTTCGGCGCCAGTTGGTGCCCTCCCTGCGGAAAATTCGCCCCCCAATTCGTCAATTTCATGAAAGACCTGCAGCCCAAACACCCCGAACTGCAAGTCATCATGCTCAACGAAGACAAGCAGGTCGCCGACATGCTAAAAGACATGACCCAGGAAAACATGCCCTGGCCCGCAGTTCCCCCCGACGCCTTGCCCGAACGCGTCCCGATCACTATTTATGAAAGCGGGAGTATCCCCCAGTTAGTCATCGTCGATCGCTTCGGCACCGTCCTGGCCGACAACTGCGACGACAAAGGCAACTTCAACGATCCTATGGACACAATGCATCAACTCCCCAAGTTCCTCGATTCGCAACCAACAACGCGCCCCTGATATGCTGGTATTTTATGTTGCGATGAGAGGGGACGCGCTGCAGTTCGAAAGCGGCGTTTACGAAACCATACCAAGGAGGCAGCCACGGTCATCCCACCGGTCTGCGGGTGGTCAATGATCTGACGCCATGCGTCTACAGGCGTCACCGCTGATGGACGCTCCGCGTTTCGCCCGCAATATCGAAGCCGCTTATCGGCAGACGTGGAAGACGTGGTGCGACGAGCGCGCTGTTCACGCAGCGACGCCGTGAAGAATTACGACGTTTCTACCTAACAATTGCCGGACTGTGCGTTGGGATTTGTCGCGAACCCTGTTGCAAGAGGGACAGTTGAAGGTGATCTTTGGGCCAAACGTTACAATATGGGCGGTTATCAGCGGATCCGGCATATTTTGGGCCGTGAGACCGCGGGGATGGTCGCAACAGCCTTTAGCCCGAGCATCGTTGCAAGGAATGGGGCTCGCTTGCGTCTAAATGATAGATGCCATCGCCAGGTCGAAGGGCGGGAGCGAAGCCAAAGTGCTTGGCTTGATCTTGGAGATGCAACTTTTTCATAGAGGGCGGTTGATGGGGTTAGGCAGGATGACCGCTGATTGTGGGTGTCGGCCGTTTTTTGAGTGAAATACTCGGAAAGCCGAACTCGATGACGCCGATCGTTTCGTTCAATCGCGGCAAGAGATCTTTGGCGATCTCGATTGGGGAGCGTGCGTTGTGGCTGGCTGAAGTGGTTGGGGGCACTGAGTCAGCGCCAAGCGCCCGCGTCGTGGAGTTTATTTACCCTCCAAGCAGCACATTGGAAGAAGCCGAAGAATTGGGCCGCGAGCTGGCGAAATTCCTGACAGCGCAGAATTGTTCAGCCCGCCGGGTGATTTTTGGTGTTCCGGCCAAGTGGCTGATCGTCAGGTCATGCGACATGCCGCCAACCGATGCCGAGACGGCGGCGAACATACTGTGGCTGCATGCCACGGAGCAGATCATACCCGCGCTGGGGGCGATGGTTTTTGATTTCATGGGCGAGAGCTGTCCAACCGAATCCAGGACGTTGCTTCTGGTAGGATTGCAACGGCAATGGCTGGAGCGGCTCCTGGCCCTGGCTGCGGGCGCTAAGCTCAAGGTCGTTGGCATCACTCCCCTCGGCGCCGCAGTGGGCGCCACGACATCGCGGCACGTGCGGACGTCGCTCATCGCTTTATTTGGGCTCGGAGGCGTTGAACTGATTGAGCAGGAAGGCCCGTTCACGCGATCCATGCGCTTTATCCGGTCAAACGGCTCGGTTCAACCGGTGATCGCCGAACTGCGAAGGGCGGTGGCCGCATTATCGCCGGATGCCGACTCGCAGGCCCATTCACAGCGAACCTTGGTGCTGTGGGATGACATCGGCCTGGAACCGGAGTTTCTGGATGCCTTGCGCCAGGCGGCAAGCCTTCCCATCACGGAAGCCCGATGCCAATGGGTCGATGTTTCAGAATCAGGCGCATCGGACGGCGCAAGGGGACTGTCGGCAATCGCTCTGGCTCTAAGCCAGCGCACCGGACCGCGCCCTAGCATTGATTTTCTAAATCCTCGGCTTGCGCCTCCCAGGCGCGAGCGCTGGCGGCACGCCGCCACCTGGTTGCCGTGGGTGGTGGCCGCAGTTGTTCTGGTTGTCCTCGCGGCGTTTGCGAAAATGTCCGGCATCCGAAGGCAGATTTCCGGCATGGACAATCAAATTCAAGCGATGCAGCCGGCGCTGGAGGTTGCCCGACCATACGTGGCCAGCATGCAGTTTATCGAATCGTTCCGGACAACACGACCGCGATATCTGGCGTGCATCGGTGATCTGACCCAGGCGTTACCGCCGGACGGACAGACTTACCTGACCAGCTTTGATCTACGGACGGACATGAAGGGCGTCGTTGCTGGAAACGCCGCCAATGAGCAAAACGTGCTTACTCTTAGAGATAAACTGAACTCCAGCGGCCGGTTTGCGGAATTGACGTGCAAACTGGACGCGATGGAAACGCGCGGCAGCGGGAATGACGCCGCGTTCTCAATAACTTTCGTCTATTTGCCCCAAAAGTAATGGGAAAACCGGGCGGGTGCTTGGATGACGCTTTGGAATGAACACCGCGTGAAAAGGCGAGCTTTGCTGTTCGGGACGGCGGGATTGGCGTTTGCCGTGCTCTTGCTCATCTTTTACCTCGACCAGCGCAATTCCCTCATCGAGCAGCGCCAGGCCAAATTCAGCGCCCTGGAGGAGGCCACTTCCCTCCTCCAGCGAGAGAACTCACTGCGGCAGTTGACGGCGCGGATGGGAACGTCCGTTACCTCCGACTCTTCCGCTGCCGAAGGACAGCTTCTGCACCTCGTTCACGACTGGGAACAGCGAGCCGGGGCGAAGAACGCGTCGTTCCAACGCGTCGGAATGGGTGAGGAACACGGTTTTATTCTGCTCACATTCCAGGTTTCGGCGGCGGGCAATATGTCGGCAATCGCGGCCTTCCTATATCAGATCGAGACGGCGGCAATTCCGCTGCGAATCGAAAGCGTGCAAGCCCATCCGAAGAACGACGCGGACGACCAAGTGCAGATTCATCTGGAAATATCTACGCTCTGCCGCGGCAACGCGCAGCGGTTTTCAACGCCAAGCGCGGCTAGCGCCGCTCAATTGGCCAGGGGATCCGGATGAATCGTCGCGTTGCCTATCTGGCGGGAATGGCCGTGCTGGCGGCGATGGCGCTGCTCATCGTGCAGGCCAACCGCGGATGGCTCGCCCCTGCCGGAAACGCCGGGAACGCCGCCGCCTCGCCAGCGCCCGGCGATCAATCGCCGGCGACGGGACCGAGCAATTCTTTGCTTCCCAGGGAATACGCCTTCCTTCAAACGCGAACTCCATTCGGACACGCACGAGGCCGGGGCGGCAAGGGGCTTGGCGGACCCGAGGCTTCGTTCGTTTTTAAGGGGGTCGTCCAAGCGGGAACAGGTTTTACAGCTTTCATCGAGGACCTGAGCGCCAAAAACGTCGTGCAGGCAGCGGTTGGAGATCAGGTGGCACGGGGGACAATCAAATCGATTGATCTGGACGCAATCGAGTATGAACTGGCCGGAGACTCACGGCGAATCGAAGTCGGGCAGAATCTCAATGGCGAGGCTGTGCAACCGGCCCCGGCGACACAACCGTCCAATCCGCCGGCTGCCAACACGGCGACTTCGCCGTCGCCAGGGCAAGACGGCAATGCGCCGCCGAATCCGCAAGCGCAGCCGGGACCCCGTAGCCACGGGTAATTGTTGCCGAGAGATTGGCCGGAAGGAAATGGGCGCTATGTTGCGAGGGATACGATTCAATTTTCTATTGGCGATCCTGAGTGCACTGTTGGCAGGCGGCGCGGCGCGAGGAGCAACGGTGACCCCTGTCAATGCCGCCACATCGCGCCCGGCCGAAACACGCCCCACCACGGGGCCGGTCACGTTCAGCCTCAACTTCAAAGACGCGCCGCTCGATGCGGTTCTCAATTACTTTTCGCAGACCATCGGCTTTGAGATTCTAAGAGACGGCCCAATCGACGCGCGAGTAACGATGATGAGCAAACAGCCCGTCTCGGCCGAAGAGGCCGTCACGATGCTCAGCGCCGCGCTGAAGGTCAATGGCTTCACGGTGATTAGAGAAAACCACATGCTCCGCGTCAGTTCCCTGGACAAAGCGAAAAGGGGAGGCGTGCCGGTGCATTTTGGAGCTAAACCCGCCGACGTGGCGGACACCGAGGAACTGATCATGCAGGTCATTCCCCTGGCAAACATCAGTGCGACGAAGCTGCGGGACGATCTCAAGCCGCTGCTCGGGTCTGACGCCGACATCACCGCCAACGAGGGCAGCAATACGATCATCATCACCGATGTTTCCTCGCGCATCCGGCGGCTCGTGCAGATGATCTCGCAGATCGACCTTCATGAAGCACAAACCTCTGAAATCCGGATCATTCAGCTCAAGCATGCCAGCGCCTCGGCCATTTCGAAGTTACTCGACACCTTGTTCAAATCGCCGTCGGCTCAGCCGCAGCAGCAAAACCAGCGTTTCGGTCCGCAGCAGCAACCGCCGCAGCCGGAGGCCGCGGCCTCCGAGCGTCATGGCCAGACCGTGATCACCGCCGCCGACGATCGCACGAATACGCTGCTGGTCGTGGCCTCATCCGAAACGTTGACGATGATCGACGGCATTGTCAGCCGGCTCGACGCCGAATCGCCCAATCCAGCCTCGACGCCCCAGATGCGCGTGTACACCCTGAAATTCGCCGACGCCGAAGCCACCGCCAAGGTCATCAACACCGTTTTCACGCCGCCAAAGCCTGGTTCGGAGCTTCCGTTTCTCTTTATCGACATTGGTCCGGGACCGGAATCCAAAAAGGAAGTGCCAACCAACGCCGTTGCTGATGATCGAACCAATTCCGTGATCGTTACCGCGCCTCTGGAACGGCTCAAGGACGTGGATGAGTTGGTTCAGCGGCTCGACACCAGCCCGATGGCCGGCGTTGAAGTGCGCAGCATCCATCTGCGTAATGCCGACGCCGAAATCACGGCCAAATTGCTGCAGGACATGTTCATGCCTAAAAAGGAAGAGCAGAACGCTCCACAGTTGTCGGACTTTTTCTCGTTCCAGCCGCCGACTCAGCAGAAAGAACGCGGCATCAAGATCAGCATCAACGCCGACGAGCGAACCAATATCCTGTTCATCAGCGCTCCCAGGGAATGGCTCGATATGATCGAGAAAGTCGCTCACGAGGTCGACGCCGAGAATACCACCGAGGATGTTTTGTTCATCTACCGCTTGCGTAACGCGCAGGCCCAGCACCTGGAATACACGTTGAACGTCTTGTTCGGGAACAATGCGCCGCCGCCCCAGAACAATCAGCAAAATAGCCAGAACCAACAGCAAAATGCGCTGATGCAGCAAAACCAGATGGGAAATCGCGGCAATTCAAGCTCCGTTGGAAACCAGGCCAGCCCCAATAACCCCAGCAACCGGAACAACCGAAATCAACCGCAATCGGCCACGCTCCCTCCCGGCGTCGCCCGCGCCACCAGCGAACTGACCGGCAACGTGCTCGTTGTCGCCGAGCCCGACACCAATTCCCTTCTGGTGACCACTTCCCGAAAATATGAGGCGCAGGTGCGGTCGATCATCACCGAGCTGGATCGTCCAGTGCCGCAGGTGCTGATCAAGTGTCTCGTCGCGGAAGTCACTCACGACAATTCCCAGGACTTCGGCGTCGATTTTTCCGTCCTGAATTTGAGACCCAGCGGCAATGGTCAGGCGTTGCAAAGCACGCTGGGCGCCGCCGCGGCCGCGGCCTCCACGGTCAACCCGGGCGGACTCGTCGTCAAGGTGCTGGAAAGCAATGTCACGGCGATCTTGCAGGCTCTGGCTCAAGAGAACAAGCTTGACGTGCTTTCCCGTCCTTACATCCTCACCAGCGACAACCAGGAAGCGGCCATCACTGTCGGCGATGAGGTTCCATTCGTCACCGACAGTTTTACCGATGTTAATGGCGGCGTGCACAATACGGTTCAATATCAGGACCTGGGGGTCATTCTGGATGTGACGCCACACATCAATCCCGATGGACTGGTCATTATGGACGTTGATCCGCAGATTTCATCCCTTACCGGGCAGACGGTGACGATTCAGGCGGGCGTAAGCGTGCCGGTTTACGAGCTGCGCTCGGCGCAGAGCCGTGTCGCAATCGACGATGGACAAACCATCGTGATTGGTGGCCTGATGCAGGACCAGAAGACCGAGAACATCAACAAGATCCCACTGCTCGGCGATATCCCACTTCTGGGCGCGCTCTTCAGCTACAGGACCAAGAGCAAGACCAAAACAGAGTTGTTGATCTTCCTAACCCCTCACGCCGTGATGGAGCCCGGAGGCCTGCTGAAGCAATCGAAAGACGAGGTGGGTGGTTTGAGGCTGACACCCGGTGCGGTCGAGCCGGGCACGATGCAAGACCAGCTGCGCGGCATGTCGCGAGGTTCGACGACCGCGCCCTCGGCCCCTCTGCCGTTGCCGCCGCCAGCACCGCCCGGCGGCTCATGGTAAGCGGCATCGCGCACACGGCAAATTGAACGGATCGACCAACGGCGCCACGCGTGTTACGCCGGCGACGTTTTCGGAACCAATCAGGATGAATAGAACACAGGCGATTATCCTATTCATGGTTTATCTCACTCAAGCCGGCTGGTGCTGTTCATCGGTTACTGTTGATGGAGGCTCAGCAGATAAAGTTGATTGGAATCGCCAAGGACGACCTGGTTCTTGCCGGCCGGTTCGATGATCCAGATCGACCCGAGCGGGGGATTGTTCGGATCGACTTTGGGGCTGAGCATTTCGATCGATTTCGCGTCCGCGGACACGCGGCTGAACGGCTGGCCAATCCAGAGCCATCCGTCGATCACCTTCCGGTCGCCTTCACGGGCATTGTCAGGCTCGGACCAGCCGCTGCCTTTCACCGTGTCGGGGTCCAAATCCATCCCTTGAATGTAAACCGGGTCGATTGTTCCTGGCTTGAAGCTGAAATATCTCCCTTTGTTTTTATCCAGGTCGAATTGAACGACCCAGATGGTGTTGGCTGCGAAGAGAGAATCATGGTCGATGCCGATGTACTGTCCGAAATTGAGCGTCGACTGATTCAGCAGATGTTCGATCTTCCCGGTCGCCGCATCGAGTTGATACAGACCACTATCCCACCGTTCATTGGAATCCGGGCCCAGCTCCGCTACGCCCAGCAGCAAGCGATGGCGCGGTCTATCGTCAGCCATCATCTCAATGCAAAGACTCGGAGTGTCGTCCAACGGCGATTTCTTATTCCTGCGGAGACTGGAGATGAGGACCTTCGCGGATCTGTTTTTGGGGTTCCATTTTGTGAGATAGGCGCCATCCTCTGCGGAACTGGCAATGTATAAACTGCCGCGCTCTGAGACCAATGATTGGGCAAAATTGGTGGGAAGCCCGTGTGTGCTGTCAATTCGGGTGGCAGCTCCGCCGCCCAATGCAAAGGCGATGACGCCCTGATGACGGACGCTGGCGTAAAAATTGAGATCGTCCGCGGCTGCGCCTTGGACCAGCCGGAAGACAAATCCATCCGGATGATCGTCCACGTAGGGATTGCTCAGCGGGGTGACGGGCATCCTGGCCAGCGGCTTGGGTGAACCTCCCCCGAGAGTAAGCTCGAATGCCTGGATGAATGCACCGCCGGTTTCTTCCGTTCCTGTTCCCAGCACAAAGACTCGGTCCGCGGATACGAAAGCGGATTCCAATTGCGAGATTCCCGGCAAGGAGCCAAGGTCGACAAGGAGTTTCGCCGAATCCCAGGGCCGGGCAGCCTCCTCCGGACCGAGTTCGGGAAGTCTCTCGTGAAGGGTATGTATCTCCGCGGTCAGTTTCTGGCGAACACCGTCGGCATTTCCATCCAGGACATGGCAATCGGGTGACCGGCTCAATTCCAGCGTCTCCTTCAGCGCGGTCAGCCACGGACGCAGCGGGCCGCCGGAAGACCGGAAATCAATGCCCTCGTCTCTTCGTCCCTTCAAAATCATATACAACGCGGTATCCGGAATTAGCTGTTTGTGTCGCGCGGCGAGATTAAGCAGGTCGATCATCGCTCCGGGGTTGGATTCGGTCCCTTCCGTCAAGAGGTGAATGGCATCCACGGCCGCGATATAGGCGTACTGGCGCACACGTTTCGGGGTGGGCCCCGGCTTGTCCAACGTCTCTTCGAATTGCCGCATGAAATCCCGCAGCATCCGGGTTTTCGCCTCGGCGGTCGTCGCGGCGAATTCGGGATCGGCAAGCACCGTGGCGACGGCGCCGTACAATCTCATCACCGGATAGGTACTGTGATTCAGATCGTCGGCGATCGGACCGAGGCTTTTGTGACACGTGTCGAGGCTAAAATCCTTCCACCGGTCGGTGCGGACCCAACCCATCTCGAACAACTCGGTCATCAATTCACTCTGCCGCTCGCCGCCTTGCATCCACAGGTCCTTCGGAGGCAGCCAGTGTTTGTCGAAGGCCTGCATCCATTGATGAATCAGGTGATCCCGAACGGCAGTGAACTCGGCAAAGCTGGTCGCGATGCTGGCATCAACATTCATCGCATACAACATTTCGGCGTTGTAGTTCTTCAGGTCCGCCGGATGGTATTCAATCGTCTTTCCCCATCCATCATAATAATCGAGGACGTATGCCATGGCCGGGGAACGAAATTCCTTGACGCGGATTTGCAACTCCGGCGGCACGTTGGCAACCGCATTCAATCGTGAACAGCATCCCTCAAGGAAGGTGATTCGCTCTTCGCCGCCCGAATAATCCATAAAAAACTGACCATCGTGCGAAGAGGCAAGCTCGGCCTTGAGTGATTCCTGCTGCAAGGTAAGCGCGCGCGACGCCAATCCCAGGGCTTGGTCCAAATCGTCGGAGGATGGATTGAGCGGATCGGATACTTCCGCCTGTAATTCGACGAGATTCACTTTATCCGGCGTCAGGCATTCCCAGGCGCGCGCCCAGAGTGCGGTGGAGAGAGTCAGCCGGTTCCGGTCCCCCTGGTCCAATGCGTATGCCGCCTCGCCGGCCGCGGCGCCGGGCGCAAAACGGGAGTTGAAGACGAGAACTTCCGAATCTCTGGCGAATCGCCGGGCCTCTTCGACGCGATCGAACGGATGATCGATCGCTTGCGCCTTCAGCGATTGAATCAGGCGGTCCCGCAATTGGTCCGCAAGATCCGCGGCCGAATCCCCGCCGATGCTCGCATCCAGTTTGTCGAGCCTTTGGCCGGAACTGCCCATCAATACCGCTGACGCGCTCAAGCCCTGTCCCTTCGGTCGGGCGCTGATTTCCAACTGCACGATGATGACTGACGACCAAAGATCGCCTCCGCCCTGCGCGGTGCGAAGTTGCCGCTCTTTGTTAACCTGCTCGAGGCGGGCGCGTTCCAATACGGCGATCCCCGGCGACGCCGTGAGTTGGCGCTCGAGCAACAGCCGCACCGTATCGCAGAAAATGTCGCGATCGCGCGGCAAATCGGCGTTTCTGACGGGAAGAAATCCGATCAATCGCACGCCGTTGTTCAACGATCGATCTTTATCAACTGCGGCGCGCACGGCGGCGGCAATGGCGTTGGCCGCCTGTTCCGGCTTGCCGCCGACGGCCGAATCCGAGAGCCGCAGCCCCGTGACCGTGTCAAATATCACCAGCCCCAATGCCTGGCCGCCGCTTGCATCCGTCTCTACGATCGCGAACAGATCGGCCTTCAGCATCTTCCCGACCTGGATCTTCTGGTCGTCATCAACCAGGCCGCTCAGGTTCAGCTTCTGCTCCTGAAGAACCGTGTCGATTGTTTGACGATCCAGCAACTCCAGCCCTTCACTTCCGCTCAGCGCGGCCGTGGCCAAGGCGATCGTTTGATTTGCCGCTTCGCCTCCTCCGTTTGCGACCAGGGCAACGCGAACCGCCGCCAGCGCCGAGGAGGCGCTGAACAGGAACAATAAGTGGCATAATGCCAATTTCATGGTCATCTTCATTCGATCACGATCATTTTTTTCGTTCGTTCGCCTGCTCCTTCGGAGGAAGCGTATCAGCGAAATGGGTCAGGATGCGAATTCCCAACGCACGTGCGGCCTTCTGAAGGGCCGTCTTTCCGGCCGTGTTTTCGGCCAGGTCCACGGCGCGCGCCGTCTGCCGGTCGGAGAATAACGCTTCGCCGGTCTTGCGGTCAGTGACCTTGATCTCAAGGCGGCCGACGCAACTGACGAGGTTTCCGATTCGGGCGGCATATTCGCTAAAGGCCTCGCCGCCGATTATGACCGTCACTCCCGCCTCCGCCTGCTGAATTTCATCCCCGTCAATGACGGTGAATCCGCATTGTGTCAGCATCTGCTCCAGTTCCGTGTCAACGGCGGGATCGATTCGCGCGGCCAGCACGGCGGCGACGTGCCGTTCCGACACCTGCACGGTCACTTTCGGCAACTTCAGTTTTGACAGGCGATCCTTCAGCGCGGGCAGCGGATCGTTCACCGCGTCCTCGGCGGCCACAAGCTGCGGCCCGGTTTCACGAAGCTTGGCGGCCACTTTATCCGAGAGGCTTAGCACCAATGGCGCCAAGTCCGCATCCTTGTCGCCGCGAACGAGCACGCCCTGAACGAGGCTGGTTTCGGCGCCGATCAGTTTTGCGGTAATAAAAATCTCCTTGTCGAGCGCGAATGCCTTGCCTGTGACGAGAATCTTGGCGCCGACGAGCTTGCCGATCTTGATCGCATCATCCGGGTTCATCAGGCCGCTCAAATTCATTGAGTGTTCCGAGAGAACCTTGGTAATCGACGCGCGGTCCACGAGCGTAAAGCCAGGCTCGCCGCTAAGCGTGGCGGAAAGCGTCTCGCTGATTTCGCCGCCCAGGTCCGGCGCTCCGGGAGTGTCGGTTTCAAAATCGAGGATCGCGACGGTGAGTCCCGGAGGATTTGCCGCCGCCGGCTTCGTTTGCGGCTCGTCAGCCGTCGCCGTGGCATCCGAAGTTGCCACAACGCACGTCGCCAGGACTACCAGCAAATATATACGGTTTATCATGTTCATTCTCCGGGCAGAGCGATCCGATTGGGGTCGCGCATCACGGCGGCCTGGGTCGATGGGCGCTCGCTGGGGCGGAGCGTCGGTTCGGGCCGGGTCAGCAGATAGTCGAGCGCGTTGGAGAGCAAGAGTTGACTGCGCGGATCGGTGCGCCAATCGCCCAGCGGCAATTGGCAGAGGACGATCCGGCCGGCGCCGACACTCTTCGAAATCACCAGCGCATCCAACGCCACCGGCTGCGTCCCCGGAACTTCGCGAGGCCACCAGGCTATTTCCAGCGCCGGTTCATCGGCCGGCAGATGCACGGCCAACGCATCGGGCGAATCCTTTAGCCAGCTCTCCAAGTCAGCTCGCTCGAATCCTGCGAAGAGAGGATGATCCAACCGCCAATTCAGACGCGGCGGCATCTTGCGATCAATCCGGGCGTATCCGAATAAATCCACGCCGATTTCCCGCTGCCCGAAGACCATAACGCTTGCGCCGGCGCGGGCCTGATCCAAAAGGGGCTGCTGAGCGAAAGGCGATGGCCCAAGCACGTCGCCGCCGACGAGAATGACGTCATATCGAGTCGCAACCAGGCCCGTGCCATCGCTTGTTCTGGTGAATTCGACTTTGGCGCCGTGCAACAAATCGCTCAGACGGCCGTATGAATCCCACACGGCAAGATTTTTTCCTTTGAGACGATGCGCCAATGCGCTCAGCGTATTCCGAGGGAACAGTTGCAGCAGCAAGTCGCCGCCGCCCAGGTCCGTGCCGCCTTCGTGTTGCCGGATGCGATAGACAAACGACGCAATTGTGCGGATGCGAACCTCCGGCGGCGTGATCTTGAAAGTGGTTGTGTCTTGGTCGGATTTGATGGGAAGCGTGTCGCCGGCCAGACGAATATTTCCCATCATCAGATTCCACGAGAGGTCCACCGCCATCTTCGACTGCGTTGACCAGCGGACCGCAATCTCCTGCGGTTCGCCGCCGAACCAATATCCCTGTTGGGGCAACAGAATAATGAGCAGTGCCGCGACGATCATGGGTTGGCCGTCCTGAGATCACTTTGCGCAAAGCCGATTTTCAGTTGATACGCGCCGGCCGACGTAACAAGCTGCCCGGCAGTGAATTTCTGTCCCGCCTGGGCATCCAGCGTAGTGGACAGCGCGCCCAGCGCCTGGCCGCCATTCAAGCTGATGACTTCCAGCCAGATGGAAAGACGCGTCGGCTCTCGTTCAGAGGCGCCGATCCGGTAATGGAGCAACTGTCCCGTGCCGAAGGGCACCTTCAGGTTGGCCGTCTGACCGGGAATAATCATCAAATCGGCGTCGGAAATCGTCTTCGCCCCGAGCGACGTCGTTAGACGCACAAGCAGCACCCGTCGCGCGGGCGGGATGGGTCCGGAACAAAGCCCGACATCCGAAGCATCCCTCGACACCAAAACCCAACTTGCGCGGCCGTCAAAAACTCTCGAAACCTGCTCGAACGCGCTGATATCCGTCGGCAGATCACGGGGGGCGAAATCGGTGGATTCGGTGGAGCCGGCATCCGGCGATCGCGCCACGTTCACTTGAGCGCGCGGCGCCGCAACGTGCAGGCCGATATCGAATGCCGCAATTGCAAGCAACAGCGACGCCGCGATCGCCAGTGTCGGCGAAAGACTCCAACGACGATTGGGCGACAAGACGTTTGCGCCGAGATCGCGCTCGAACCGCGCCCAGCCGCCGTTCGGAGCCGCAACGTCAGCCGATGAATCAATCGCCGCTGAAATTCCGTCATATTCCCCCATCCCGGCTTGGCAGGTCTGGCAGCGTTCGAGATGCTGAAGCGCAAGATAAGCGTCTTGACGCCGCGGCTTGTCGATTCCAAGCTCAAGCAGAATTTGTCGTGTTGTTTCACAGTTCATGCGATTCACTTTGGAGCTGCCTCCCATTCTGCAAGCAGTTCTCGAAGCATCTCCATTCCCAGGTAAAGCTGTCGGGAGACTTCCGAGGCGCTGCAACCAAGGATTACTTTGACCTCATTGCCGCTCATTCCCCGCATCAGCCGGAGAGCGATTACAAGCCGCGGAGTTTCCGGCAGGCGATCCAGGGCAGCCAGCACGGACTCTCGCAACTCTGTTTCGTCTTGCTGCACGTTGGATAGCGCCCGATCAAGCTCCGCTCGCGTGGACAACGCTCGTTGCTCGGCCTTCCGGCGTCGCGCGATTGCCAAGCTTTCGTTAATCACGACTTTGGCCAACCATCCACACAGCGACTCTGAATCCTCAATTTTGCCGCGACGTTCCCAGGCCCTGGAAAACGCCTGTTGGCAAACGTCCTCGGCGCTGGCGGTATTTCGCAGAATGCCGAACGCGAGCCGAAAAAATAGCCGTCCGTTCTGTCTGATCTGCTCAGCCAGCAGGGACGCCCAAGTTGCCTCTTTTCCCGGTTTTTCGAGCACAAATTGCGTCCCGCAATGTTTCCTTTAATCATTAAGATGCGCCGCCCGGCCGGTTTTTTCAAAAAATAGGCAATCTATTCCGAAGCCGCGGTGCATCCCGGCTCTTGGTTGCATTGCAATCTTCCTCTTTGATTGAGACGGCGCAGCCGACTATGGAGGCAACGGTATGCCCTGAAGAAGGTGTTAGGAGCCCAAGGAGAACAGGGTTAGACGTCTGGCCGACGCTCGTCAGGATTCGAACTGTTGCCCGATGGTCGATCGCCTCAATTCCGCCATCTGCGCCATCATGCCGTATCGTTCAGCGTGCTTGCCAACGTCTTTGCGAGGTCGATCGCGATGTCCGTGGCACGCTTCGATGGACGGTGCATGCCGCGAACGAAATGGCTTCGAACGGTCCGGGAGATTTCGGCGCGGTCCTTGGCTGAGGTGATCTGCTCTGCGAATTCGAGTTGCTTGTCTGGCTCCAGATCGCCGATCCGCGCGGTCTCCTCCAGCCTCACGAGACCGCGACGGAAGGCATCCTGCATTTTCTGCGGTGTATTTGCGGCGCGGATGTGCCGCGTCGCGTTCTTTTCGGACATCCCGTTGCATGCCGCAGCAATTTGTCGCGCGAGCTTTCGCCGTTCAGCCCCGGACAGTTTTCCGCGCTACGGAGCGTGTGGCAGCCGATTTAGTTGGCGCCATGGGTGGCGTGTTTGCACTCGGCGCGGCGCCAGGTTTCCGCCTCGGCCGGTGAAAACAGATACGCGGTTACATCGGCTTTGAGGAACGGACGAATGACCTCCTGAGCCCTGGGTCCCAGATAGATAACTCGCTCGTGCCCACGGTGGCGATTCTTGTGCCGGCGGGGCGGTAAGCCCAGGGTTTGGTACTCGTGTCGATGTCCATGTCCCGCATGATGGTCACTTCGTCAGGTCTCATGCCGGTTAGCAATTGCAGACGGATCATCGCCACAACTTGGGGAGAAACATGCGGAAAAACGGCTTCGACGAGTTCAACCGACACCGGCCTCACCGGATCGCTTTCGGCGGCACTGCTTCGTCCAGGCTGTAAACCGCCTACCGCCGTACGGCCATGATGGACAGCCGGGGCAATCAGCTCGTTTTCAGAGGCCCACTTGAAGACGTGACGGATTCGACCGGCCAGCCGGTTGATATTCGATCGCACCCGGCCGGCGTCGATGAAATTTTGCCGGACCGCCCTGAGGCGCAGGGGACCGAACTCCACGGCGGCTGTTTTGGAGTACAACGCCAGCAGCGGGCGGACCGCCTCGTCGATGTTGGCTACGTGCTTGGCCACATGCCCGTCAGCGTCTCGATAATACGAAAGAGCATGACGCCGGAAGGCGGCAACCACTTCGGCGACGGTGATGGCGTTTGCATCGACCGGCACTCTTCTGCCGGCTGCCAGCCATTCGGTGATGGTTTGGTCGTATTCTCTCTTGGACTCCTTGCTCCCAAATGTCCCCGGGTAGATGGTCTGCTGGTCGAGAGTTACATAAGCCTGACGCGAAACTTTGTGATGGCAGTAGCTCGGGAGGCGTCGGATGAGTTTTGGCATGGCGTCGCTCCGAAGCGCAAAACAGTAGACTTGTTTTGCGAGCGTCTTCGAGCCGCGCCATCCGACATAGGACGGGTACGCTATTTCCAGCGTTCGGCGTAAGTTAAATCCAAAGCGGGCGAGGAGGTTCGAACTCCCGACATTCAGCTTGGGAAGCTGACGCTCTACCAACTGAGCTACGCCCGCGATGTCAGGGCCGCTTTCGTATTTTAATTGTAGTGCAATTCACGCCTTTGCACAACCGAAACTTCCACGCAGCCTCTGCTTCCCTTCCAATCGCGAATTGGCCGTGGGCGCGGTATTCGTTGTAGCCGTTCCCTCTGGTATATTAGGGGCGGCGCGAAAATTCCGCCGAAGGATCGATCATTTTATTTTGCAGGATTCCGAATTGCGCCTGCTCGTCCGCGACCGCTTGCGTCTTCGTATCGAGCCGGAGATGTGCAAATATCTCCTGCGCAGGGCGGCGGATTCGGATCGGCCGCTTGCCGTCATCGGCGGCGACGCGCGCACCGGCGTCCCTCGGCGCGAAGTCCTTGACCCGCGCCTCCTCTGTCAGGAACCGTCATGATTTACACCGCCAACGCCTTCGCCCGCGCCGGAATGGTCGGAAACCCCTCCGATGGGTATTTCGGAAAAACCCTCTCCTTCGTCATCCGCAATTTCAAGGCCACCGTACGCCTCTGGGAAAGTCCGCATTTTGAAATCGTCCCGGACAGCGGCGATCTCACCAAGTTCGAGACCGTCGATGCCTTCCTCGGCGACGTCCGCCTGCATGGGTATTACGGCGGCATGCGCCTGATCAAGGCCACCGTCAAACGATTCCACGACTATTGCCGCCAGAACAACCGCGAACTCCACAATCGCAATTTCACCGTCCAGTTCGACACCGACATTCCCCGCCTTGTCGGCCTCTCCGGAAGCAGCGCCATCGTCGTCGCCACCTTGCGGACCCTCATGAGATTCTACGACGTGGAAATCCCCAAGCACTTGCTCCCGACCCTCACGTTGAGCGTCGAACGCGAGGAACTCGGCATCGCCGCGGGAATGCAGGACCGCGTCGTCCAGACCTACGAGGGGATCGTCTACATGGATCTCGACCGAAAACTCGTGGAATCGCGCGGCTACGGTGATTACCAGGAGCTTCACCCGTCCAGGCTCCCGCCGCTCTATCTCGCCTACGATCCCAACTGCGCCGAAAGCAGCGACATTCCCCATCGCCATCTGCGCTCCCTGGTTGACAGCGGCGACAAGACCGTCATGGAGGCGATGCAGAAATTCCGCGACCTGACCGATCGCGGCCGCGATGCCCTCATGGCGGGCGATTGGGACCAACTGCACCAGATCATGGACGCCAATTTCGATCTTCGCCGAACCATCATGCCCATCGCTCCGGCGAATTTGCGCATGGTCGAAGCCGCCCGGGGCGTCGGCGCCAGCGCCAAATTCGCCGGAAGCGGTGGGGCGATCATCGGCCTTTATCACGGCGCCCGGCAATATCAGGAACTCGTCGATGCCCTGGCTGCGCTGCGCTGCGTCGTCCTCCGGCCGGCGATTGTTGAAACTTAGGACTCCCACCCGCCGGGCGAAATTCTCCGCTCGCCAAATTCTCCGGGTGCGGCCATAATTTTTTGTGGAACCCCACCATTTCCCCCTCCCCCTGTACTCAGGGGGAGGGTTGGGGTGGGGGTTCTTCTGAGCTTGCAAAAATCTATGGCCACGCCCAATTCTCCGCGCAGCATATTGACGCGTCGCAACGGCGCGTTATCTTTTAATCAACAAATCGGGACCTTGATGCGGACCGAGGGCGGTGGCTCCCCTTCGGTCCGTTTTCTTTTTTATCCCCGCTTGCGGCCGACGAATTCCTTCAACTTCGCCGCCTTCAGGCAATTGATCACGTCCCCGGCCGTCGCCCAGGCGCGCTGGGCCACGAAAATCCCGAATTGCATCTGATCCAATTGATCGACCGAATGTGCGTCGGTGTCGATCGCCAGCTTCACCCCCGCGGCGAGGGCGCCGTGGGCGTTGGCGTCGTTCAGGTCCAGCCGCGGGAACGCCGCGTTGATCTCCAGCGCCGTCCCCGTCTCGGCCGCAGCCTTGAATATCCGGGGGAAATTGAGCGGCAGTCCCTCCCGGTCGAAGATCAACCGGCCCGTCGGATGCCCGATCACGTTGACGTAGCGGTTCTCGATCGCGCGCAGAATCCGCTCCGTCGCCTTTTCGGTCTCCTGCTTCAGCGCCACGTGCGGACTGGCCACGACGAAATCCAGTTCCGCCAGCACCGCGTCCTCAAAATCCAGCCGCCCATCCGCCAGAATGTCCACCTCGCATCCCGCCAGCAGCACGATCCCCTTCATCCGATCCGACACCCGCCGGATTTCCGCCGCATGCTTCATCAGCCGATCCGCCGAAAGCCCGTTGGCGATCACCTGCGTCTTGGAATGATCGGTGATCGCCATGAATTCATATCCGCGCGCCAGCGCCGCCTCCGCCATCTGCTCGATCGTCCCCTGACCGTCGGATGCGGTTGTGTGTGAATGCAGGTCGCCGCGGATGTCCGCAAGTTGCACGATCTTCGGCAACTTGCCCGCCAGCGCCGCTTCGATCTCGCCCCGATCTTCGCGCAGCGTCGGGTCCATGCAGGCCATGCCCATCGCTTTGTAAATCTCCTCTTCGGTTTTGCCGGCAACGGGCCTGGCGTTTGGCGGGAAGCCCGGCTTCTTCTCCGACCGGTCGTACTCCTGCACCTTGTACAGCCCCCATTCGTTCAGCGTCATCTGACGTTGCTGCGCCAGTCCCCGCAGCTTGGTGTTGTGTTCCTTCGATCCGGTGAAATATTGCAGCGCCGCCCCGAAATTCTCCGCCGGCACGATCCGCAGATCGACCTGCAATCCCCGCGTGGCCAGGATGCTGGCCTTGGTTGGCCCCTGAGCCAGGATGCGCTGCACCAACGGCAGCTTCACAAACGCCGCCGACACCGCCTCGCCCAAAGAATGGTGCTTGAGCGCGCAAACCAGATCGATGTCCCCGATGGTCTCCCGCCGTCTCCGCAAACTTCCCGCAATCTCGGCCTGCGACACGCCCGGTAATTGCTTCAGCGCGTCGAGCATCGCCCGCCCGATTTCCATCGCTTCGACGATCCCCACTCGCCGCGACGCCTGCGCCCGCAGGGCAATTCCCTCCTTGATCGCCTCGATTTTCTTTTCCCCGATTCCCTTCAGGCCGTCCAGCTTTCCCGCGTCGATCGCCTGCGACAGCTCTTCCACCGACGTGATCTTCCGCTGCTTCCACAACGTCGCGATCGTTTTGGGACCGAGGCTGGGAATGTCCAGCATCGGAATCAGCCCCGCCGGCACGCTCGCCGCAACCTCCTCGAAATCCTCGCTTTTTCCCGTCGTGACGTATTGCTCGATAATCCGCTGGCTTGACGGCCCGATGCCTTCCAATTCCTTGAGCTTTCCATCCCGGCAGGCTTCGCGCAGATCGAGCGTCATGTCCTTCAGGATGCGCGAAACCTTCGAGAACGCGATCGCCTTGAACGGGCTTTCCCCCTTGATGTCCATGAGCGCCGCCAGGGTGCGGAAAAGACTGGAAAGCTCGGTGTTGAGCGACATGATGGGAAAGGATAATGGATAAACTCGAAATCCGAAATCCGAAACTCGAATCAAATTCAAAATTCAAAATTCGAAACGGCATTGCGTTTGGTCATTCGAATTTCGAATTTGATTCGAGTTTCGAATTTCGAGTTTCGAATTTCCCGCATTATCATTCCCCCCATGCACCTTTCCCTCGGCACAACCCCCACCGTTCAGCAAACGATGATTTTCGATCACGTCGTTCCCGACGAGGTCAACCGGGCGGTGGAAGTTCGCCGATCCGCCGCCGGCAAGCCGATCAACGTGGCGCGGGTGCTTCACACTTTGGGCGACCCGGCGATGGTCTGCGTTCCGCTCGGCGGCGACACCGGGCGGTTTATCCTGGCTGATTTCGTTGCCTCCGGCATCGCACACGATTGCGTCGAGTCCCCCCATCCGACCCGCACCTGCGTCACGGTCGTCGATCGCAAAGCCGCAACTGTGACCGAATTGGTCGAGGAGCACTCCCCGCTCGCGGGGCAGACTCCAGGCCAACTCCTGGCGATTCTGACGAAACATCTGCCGCATTGCCGGTCGGTGATTCTTTCCGGCACGGTCGCTCCCGGCGCGGGTGATGATTTCTACGCCGATTGCTGCCGCGCCGCCGTGGCAGCCAGCGTGCCGGTGATACTCGACGCCCACGGCCAGCCGCTCCTCCGCGCCCTTTCGTTTCATCCCCTGATCGTCAAACCCAATCGCGCGGAACTGGCCTCGATGTTCGGAACCCAGATCAACGATGATGCCTCGCTTCGCCATGCCATGATCGATCTCGTTCGCCGCGGCGCTCAATGGGCGATCATCACCATGGGCCGCAACGGTGCCGTCGCCTCGGACGGAAAGACATCCTGGAAAATTCCCGCGTTGGAGGTTCCGGCCATCAGCCCCATCGGTAGCGGCGACGCATTTTCCGCCGGCCTGGCCAGCGGCCTCGCCGCCGGGCGCGACATACCCCAGTCTTGCCTTCTCGCCGCGGCCTGTGCCGCCGCAAACACGCTCGTGCCCGGCGCCGGTTTCCTTCGCTTGGAGGATGTCCATCGCCTCGAGCCGCTCGCTCGCATCCAAAAATGGTGAATCGCCGCGCCCCTCGGCATTGTTATCGGACCGGTACCGAGCGGAACAGGCGATGCTCATCGCCATCAGAAACGCTTTCGTTCCAGGAGGTTGATGACCGATATTATCAACCACTGGATTATGAATACTTTATTGCCCCTTCTGAACCTGCCCGCGCCGAGCATTGAAGATCGCCAGCCCGCGCCCGCCCAGCCCACGCTGAAGCTCGACCGGCGCACCTACGACCGCGCCCTTTCGTGCAACAATTGCGGGCTCTGCCTGCCGGCCTGTCCCACCTATCTCCAGACCGGCCACGAAGCCGAAGGCCCCCGCGGGCGAATCCAACTCATGCGCGGACTCTCCGACGGAAAGATCGATCCCACCCGCAAGGTCCGCCAACACCTCGATTCCTGCCTCAATTGCCGCGGCTGCGAAAGCGCCTGCCCCACCGGCGTCGTTTACCACGAGCTGATCGAGGAAACCCGCGACCGCATCGCAAAACACGACCGCGAGAATCCCCCGGCTTTCGAATCCTATCGCGGCGTTCTGCGCTGGTTCGTCCACAACGTCGTCACCCATCCCAACCGCCTCAAGGTCTCCGTGGCGCCCATTCGGCTCCTGAAACGCGCCGGCGTCTATCGGGTCCTGGAACGCTTCCGCGTCATGGAGCTGCTTCCACCGGCGCTCCGCAAAATGGAACAAATGCTTCCGGAATCCGGCCCCATCTGGCCCAGGCCGCTTCCACGATTCACCGGCGCTAAGGGAATGGATGCCGTCCTCGTCGCCCTCCAGAACTCGGCAATCCTCGGTCAAAACGGCGTCGAGCGCCGACGTACCGTCCGAAACGAAAAACACACCCGCAAGATCGTCGGGTTCTTCGCCGGCTGCGTCGGCAGCATCTTCTATGACCGCGTCAACCGCATGGCCATCGAACTCCTCGCCGCCAGCGGCGTCGATGTCTACACTCCTTTCCAGCAAGGCTGCTGCGGCGCAATCCACAAGCAGACCGGCGAACTTGAACGCGCCCGCCAACTGGCTCGAAAGAATATCGATCTGTTCATCCCACGCGACGCAACCGCCGTCGATTTCATCGTCACGAACATCGGCGGCTGCGGTTCGACCCTGATGGAATACGACGTGCTGCTTCGCGACGACCCCGAATACGCCAGTCTCGCCCGCGAGTTCCGCCGCCGATACCGCGATATCTCGCAGATGCTTGCCGAACTGACCCTGCCCAAGATGATCCATCCGGTCAATCTCACGGCCACGTATCACGACGCCTGCCATCTCTCCCACGCCCAGCGCCTTCGCCAGCTTCCCCGCGAGCTGCTTGCGCGCATCCCGGGGCTCAAGCTCGTTCCCCTGGCCGAGGCCGATCTCTGCTGCGGCGCCGCCGGCGCCTACAACCTCGAACAGCCCCAGATGGCCGCCGGACTCGCCGATCGCAAGCTCGACAACGTCGCCGCCGCCAAGGCGGACGTGCTGATCTCCGGCAACGCCGGCTGCGCCTCGCACCTGGCCGCCCAGGCCAAATCCCGCGGCCAAAGCATCAAGATCGTCCATCCGGTAGAATTGATTCATCAGGCCGTCTTCGGCCCCATGCACGTTTAGCGGTGCAAAGCGCCGCGGGCTGGCACGCATTGTTCCAATGACCCACGTTTCCCACAGCGTCGCCCAAACGGAATCAATTGCCGCCGAACTCGCCGAAACCCTCGTCGGCGGCGAATGCATTGCCCTCGACGGCCCGCTCGGCGCCGGCAAAACTCAATTTGTCCGCGGCCTCGCCGCGGCGCTGGGCGCAAACCCCCGGGCCGTCAGCAGCCCCACGTTCGTTCTGCTGAACGTCTATCAAGGCGGCCGCCTGGCGGTTTTCCATCTCGACGCCTACCGCGTCGCCGGGCCGCGGGACTTCGAATCCATCGGATTCCCCGAGCTTCTCGATCAACACGGCGTCATCGTCGTCGAATGGGCCGGCCGCGTGAAGGAAATACTTCCACCCAATCGAATCAACGTCACGATGGAAGTGACCGGAAAATCCGACCGCCGCCTGATGATCGATCGCGTTTAGCGGGGTCTTTATCCCCGCCCGCCGCGCATTTTCGCCAACGCCGTCTGTTCGATCTGCCGCACCCGCTGCTTGGAAAGCCCCATCCGGGAACCGACCTGCGCGTACGTGGCCGGCCCGGCTTCGCTCAGGCCGAAATGCGCCGCGATCACGTCGCGTTCGCGCCGTTCCAGCCGGGACATCAATTGCAGAACTTCGTCGCGATCGGTCAACTGGGCCGCCCGGCGCACCTCGCCCCGATCCGCGACCGACTCCAGGGCCGTATCGCTCTGAACCGCCTCGTGCCCGCGCGACAGCATCTCCGGCACGCTTCGCGCAAAACCCTTCATCAGCGCGAACGTCGCGTAGGTGCTGAAGCGATTGCCCTTGTGAATGTCGAACGATTCCACGGCCCGAATCAGGGTGAAGTTTCCGTCGCTGATCAATTCCATGAGCGACAGCCCCGGGCGCAAATGCTTCCGCGCCACGCTGACCACCAGGCGGAGATTCGCCCGCACGATCCGGTTTTTGACCTCCGCGATCCGATGGCGAATCGCCTCCAGGCGATTGAGGTCGCGCGCCCGGGCAAACTGCGGCTCCAGCTTCCGCCGCGCGATCACGAATTCATATTTGTGGAAATTCAGCTTCAAAAACAAAGCCCGCTCGCGTCCCCGAGTCAGCAGGGGCGTCCGGTACAAATCCTGCAAATACGCCGGCAAATCACGCGGAATCCGCATCTCCTCCGGCTTGGCTTCGGCGGGCAATTCCTCCTGCGAAACAATCTGCTCGACGACGTCGGCGGCGTCCGGCTGGTGGTAGAGCGGATCGTCGATGAACCGCACTTTTCTCCGCAGCAGAGCGGCTAGCCGCTCCTCGACGACCGCGCGATAGACCGCCGTCTTGCCCCGGTTCGTCCGCCGGGCGATCTGGCCGATGCCTTCTCCGCCGCGATAGGCCGCCGCGATCTGGGCGCGTTCCTCGGGCGACATTTCCACGGCGGCCTGCTTGAAGATCGCCGATTGCGGATTGGCCTGATCGTGATCGCGGATGATGTGGGCGATGGTCAGCGGCGAGCGGTCGAACCGCCAACCGATGCGCCGCGAAATCTCGCTGATGCAGCATCGGCAATGTCCCGCCAATCGCCGCGCCCGGCGAAGGATTTCCGCCTTTTCCTTCTCCGTCGCCTGAGAGAAATTGCCCGCGCGGATCACCTGATCGTGATGGATGGCCAGGAACCGCTCGACGGTTCCCAGCATAAACCCGACGCGGCGTTTGCCGTCCTTGAAGACGAACCGCCGGGCTCCCAGGCCCCGCCGACGCCAACGCTGGATTGTCTTGCTGGTGACGTTGAATCGCTGGGCGACATCGTCGATGGTCATAACCGGCTGCGGCGATTCCGCTTCGCTCAAATTCAGCGTCTCGCTCACCTGCTCGATCAACAGCCCCAGATCGTGCTGCAAGGCCATTCCGGTCAGCAGAGTCTGGTCGAGTTTCTTGGGATGGTAGCCGGTGATGCGGAAGACGATGAAGTTGAACGGATAGGCCTTGTCAGCCCCCAGTTCGAGCAGAAGTTCTTCCGCAGCCGCGAGTTGCGCAAGCCGGGCGTCCTGCGGCGTGAAGGACATTTGCCGACACAAATCTCCGACCTTGTCGATCCGAAACTTCGGCATAATACCTATTATCCCTACGGGCTAGATATCGGTCAAGATCAAAATGAAAGCACAGAATCCGCGGGCGATTGTGCGTTCAGAATACGCCGGGCAATGATCGGCAGCTACACGATCGTCGCGGCGAAATTGCACACCCTGTCCGAAAATGTCCCAACCCACCCCCCCTCCCCCCCAAAGGGTGCAACGCATAGAGGGGCGGCGTGCGCACAGTCTCTACGGCATGGACAACCCTTTGCCATCCATTCTGCGAACATATACCTAACTTCGGCGGATTTTGCAAGAGAAAAATCTTACGATTGAGTGACCGGGCGAGGGGGCCAGAGTCGCCGGCGACGCGGCCAAATGGGTGGACCAAACACTCAATTCGTCGATCCCTGCGGCCTAGAAGCGGGGGGCTGGGTGGCCATGCTTACTGCCGTAAAGATCAGATCGTAATAGGCATGAAGGTCCATGGTCCCGACGAGGTCGCTGCCATTGACGGCGAATTTCTCCGTTGCGAGGAATTTTAACATGCTCTTGGCGAGCGGCGTGGTTGCGTCCGACGGCGATTTGACGAACGCGTGGGCAATCCGCTGTTCGGCGCTGGTTTTGGCCGTTTCGGCCGATGCAGCGTCCTTGTAGTGACTCGTGATTACAAATCCGGGGGATTCGGCCGGAGGGAGCACGAGGGAAACCGAACCATATTCGACGCCGTCCCATTCATTGCCGGCGATGTTCGTGGAAACGCTGCCGCTCGACAGGAGCTTGGGAATGATCTCTTTGAGCTTAAGCGGATTGATGGCCGCGCGGACAGGCGAATCGCCCGCCGCCGATAATCCCGCCGCCAGCGCCAGTCGAGGATCGGGCGAGGTCCCCCAATGCGGTAAGGCGGGCTCCGATGCTCTATCCACCACGGCACTGCCGATCACTCTCAGCCCCCGGGAACCCTGGCTCGTCAGGAATTTGGCCAAAGTCCGCGCCGCTTCCGGCGATTCAGCCGGGTAGACAGCGGTGGCCGTCAGGTTCAAGCCCGAGGCGCCGGGTGAGGCGTTGAGCGTCAACTCGTCGGATCGGCTCAACAGAAACAAGCTGCTTCCCCCCGCTTGCTCGAAACCACTGATCCGTTTTTTGCCGGCGCCCAGGCCCATCTGAATCAACCCATTGATGCGGGCGGTTGACGGCGCATCCATTTGGGTTTGGCCAAGTTCCGTGCGCACGTCGGCGGCCAAGGCATCCAGATCAATTGTGGTGAGGTCTATCTCGATGATGAGGTCAGTGCGGTCGGTTACGAACGGCGCGATGCGCGGGTCAAGGCCGAAGGTTGCTTCCGGGACGGCGGGGGCGGCCGGCGTCACGGCCTGCTGCGGGGCGGCCACCGAGTGATCGGCGGAAGGCGCCAGGAAATAGACCCCGGCTCCGATCGGGATTCCACCGATCAGGATGAGCGCGGCGGCGATTTTCAGTTTTGTGGACATCAACATGGTGGTAACTCCTTTGGACATGGCTGTCGCCTTGATGGAGGCGGAAGCCGCCAGACAACCCGCGGCAACCGTCGCCGGCGCCGCGTGCGTGGTATGCGCCAGCAGCGCCGCGCCCAGGGCGTCGGAGGGAACGGCGATTCCGCGGCGGCGCAAGAGGGCGCGCAGTCTTTCGATTGCGCGAACAATGCGGATTTTCGCCGCGCCTTCCGAGACCCCCAAAGCGGCCGCGACTTCGGCGAGTTTTTTCTGCTGATAGAATCGCAAGAGCAGCGCATCGCGGTCGCGGGATCGGAGGCGGCTGATGGAATCGTCCAGAATCGGCGCGATTTCCTGCCACGTCCGGTCCGGATCGGACTGGAGAGTTTCGCTGGTAGACATGGCAGCGAGCCTTTCGTATTTGTCACGCCGGGCCCGGGCACGAATGGCGTTGGCCGATGCGTAGCGCGTGACCTTGAACAACCAGCGATGCAATGGAACGTCGCTAAGCTTGGCCGCCTTGCCGGATAAAACCAGAAAGACAGCCTGGGCGACGTCCTCGGCCAGATGAGGGTCGCGCACCATGCGCGCCGCGGCACAGTAAACCCAGTCGGAGTGCCGCGACACCAGTTCGGTAAACGCGTCCTGCGAACGGTGTGCCGCGAATTCCTGGAGGAGCGAAGAATCGGATTGGTCGTGGATCACGGTCATTCCATCATAATGTGTTCTGCCGAGCGGAATGGGTACGGAAAATTTTCATTTCTGTGAGCTTTGCCGTCGGCGGTACACTTATCTCATACATGGACGATGTGCGCCAAGATTGGGATTTGCTGCGCGAATACCTGGGGTCAGGATCGCAGGAGGCTTTCCGAGTTTTGGTCGAACGTCACATCGGACTTGTATATGCCGCGGCACGGCGAAGGGTGGGGAATGTGGAATTGGCCGAGGATGTCACGCAGGCGGTGTTCATGATTCTGGCCGCCAAGGCCGGGACGATTCGCCGAGGGACGCCGTTGCCGCCGTGGCTCTATAACGTGACCCGTTACACCTGCGCCAACGCGATGAAAATGGAAAAACGCCGACAACGTCATGAATGCAAGGCCGCCGCCCAGCGGCCGACGATGGTTGAGGATACCCAAAGCGCAGCCGAGGAAAACCAAGTTCTGCTGCCGATGCTCGATGCGGCGATAGATTGGCTGGGCGCTCGGGATCGGGGAGCGGTGCTGCTGAGATATTTTGAGGGTTTTTCATTCGAGCAGGTCGGCGCGAGCCTGGGAAGCTCGGCCCATGCGGCGGAAGTTCGGGTGTCGCGGGCGGTTGAGAAGCTGCGGCGATTCTTCGTGGCGAAGGGCGCCGTTGCGCCGGTGGGAATGGTGACGGCGACATTGGCCGCGCGGGCGGCCGATGCCGCGCCGCCGGCCGTGGCTGGCGCGGTGACGACGGCCGCGCTGGGAAAATCCGCATTGGGGGAGGCGGCAACGCTTGCTTCCGTGACGTCAAAATCGATGTCTGGCTTTAGCGCGATGGGCGTTTGGGCCGCCGCGGCAATTTTGCTCCTGGTTCTGACTACGGGTGGTGCGGCGTTCTTCATGCAGTTTGGTGGCGTTTCCAATTCCCCGATTCCGGCAAGTCCGATTTCGAATAATCTCCCGGCCACACAACAATCCCCCGCAACGCGGCCTGTTCCAGCCAATCTCGACGTCGCCGCCCTGGTACGGAAAGTGCGTGAGGACGAAAGCTGGATTGACCGGGCGCAGAGTTTCCATATCACGCTCGAAGATAAATGGATTAAACCGCCCGAGGGGATCGAGTTGCACCGCGCGGAGCTTAAAAAACAATTCCCTCTGATGGCCATCAATGAAACCACCTTTCCTGAATTGAAGCCGGAGACGGACGGGACATTGGAACTAGCATTCGACCAGCGCCGCTTGCTCAAATTGTCGCAGTCAAACGGATTCAGACCGGAGGATTTCCGTTTCTGGGATGGGCAGAAGGCGGTTATTCACGAAAGATATTCCAGTGGCCAGGAGAATTACGCATTCGACAAAGAGCCGGAAAGATTCATTGTGAGGGCTTTCCTGATTGACATTCCTTGGCCGGAGGCGGACTTTCACCCCTTCTGGTGGCATCCACGACAAGTCGGGCCGGGCGAGGCCATATCGTTTGGTTTGCCTGAAGATTATCGCCTGACAAGCCGAGAGGATTTTCGCGCGCATGATTGTTATGTGCTGGAAGCCTATGCGCCGCGATTGTCGCTATATATCGGAGTCGCGGACCAGCGGCTCTATCAAATTGTGGAACACGTCTTGTCCCGGAGCCAGATCGGGAGTGGCGCGGCCCAGCGATTGGAAACTCAACTTGCGGCCGATTTCGGCCGGCCTGGGATCACAACCGCTAGGCAATACGACAAATGGCTTGCCGCGTTGTCGCCGGAGCGGCAGGCCGAGGTGGAACGCGAATTCGACAAGCGACTTTGGCCACTTTGTGCGCCGTTTGTCACGCAGTGGTATGAAAATTACGCCGAGGTGGTACCCGGGTGCTGGATGCCGATGCACATGGGGTACGACATTTGGAATAGGGATAATCCTTCATTCATAACGGCATCACGCCAACAAAAGGTGGTCTCGGTCACCGTGGACCAGCCGCTGGCGGATGACCTCTTCACGATGCCGATGAAGGAAGGCGTGCAGGTGAACGATTGGGGCCACGATCCGCCGCTGTTTTATAAATTCAAGAAGCACACGACGGCCACGGAGTGGGACAAGGTTTTAGCCGAAGCGCGGCAGCGAAAGCAGGACGAGTTGGCGCGAGAGAGCGCGGAAAATGTCGCACTCGGCAAACCCGCGCCGGCCTTTGGTCAGAGCCAATGGCTCAACAGCAAGCCGCTCGCCTGGTCCGACCTGAAGGGGAAGGTGGTGATCCTGGATTTCTTCGCGGAATGGTGCGGCCCATGCCAGAACGACCTGCCGCGCGCCGTGGAAATCCACAAGAATCGCCAGGACACGGGCGTTTTGATAATCGGCATTCATCCGCCCGGCAGCGAAATGGGCAAGATCCAAAAGATCATGCGGGCGTTTCAGATCACGTATCCGGTCTACATTGATCTGTCCCCGCCGAAAGATGCCGACGCGTGGGGGCTGATGTACAGCCAATTCGGCGTGCGCGCCATTCCGGATACCTTCCTGATCGACGTCAGCGGCAACGTAGTCGCTCACGGGCCCCTGGCGGAAATGAGCGTCAAGGCGAGTGAGTTGGCTGCGAATGCCAATGCCAGCAAGTGATGCCCATGTGTCCCGCCGATTTTGACTAATTTGAAGGCCCATCCGATATTGCTCGACACCCATGTCAATCGAGCAAGCCGCCAATCCATCCGCGATCGCCGTCCCGCGGCTAATGGGCAGTGAAGCTCGCGTCGCAACCCGCGCGGCCAAACGGGTGGCGGTCTGCGCGGGGTTGCTGGCGCTGCTGATGGTCTGGGCCGTCATTTTCCCGCAGACGGGGGATGGCGATGCCAGCATGCATTATCTCAACGCCCATGACAGCCTTTGGCAGCCGGCCAAATTGATGGGGTCCTGGGCGCGGGTGGGGGCGAAAATTCCGCTGCTGATTCCGGCGCAATTCGGCATCCTGGGAGCGAGATGGGCGGCGGCGGTCGTCTCGATCATCTGTGCATGGCAGACCATCCGGCTGGCAGACGATCTGGGAATTCGGCGATCCATTCTGGCCGCGGTGTTTCTCATTTTCCAGCCGTACGTTTTCAGCCTGGCCGGCGACACGATGACCGAATTGCCGTTTGCGCTGGGGATGGTGATTGCCATCCGACTTTGGCTGGCGGGGCGGCCGCTGGCATCGTGCATGGTGATGGGATATTTACCGACGGTTCGGCCGGAGGGATTTTTTCTGTGCGCGCTCTGGGCCGCCATGGTGATCGCCAATCGCCGTCCCCTCCTGGCGGTGGCGCTGGGTTGGGGGACGGCGGCATGGTTTGTCGCATGCTGGATAATTCGGGGCGATCCAACTTACTTTTTCCGCGAGGGATGGTCCTGGCCGGCTGATTCGCTACGGATTTACGGGCATGGGCCGTTCTTTGCACATCTCAACCGCTGGCCGATCTATTGCGGGCCCGTTCTCTTGCCGCTGTTTTTGCTGGGGTTGTTCAAGAACGCTTTTCCCTTCGGGACGCGGCTGAGCTATTTATTTCTTGGCGGGACCGCACTTTTGGTTCTGGAACTTCTGTTGCCTTCGGGAATTCGCGAAACCATTTTGCCGTGGCCTGCGCTGTTGTTGGTCGGGCTGATCGCATGGGCCGTTCGACGGGGGAAATTCGCCATCGGGGTTTGGGTCTTCCTTCTGATCTGCACCCTCCACACGGTCTTGTGGTGGCGGGGATGGTTCGGCTCATGCGGATTGATGCGAATACTGGCCTGCGTCGCTCCGGTCACCGCGATTGCGTGCCTGAACGGTTGGAATCTGATCGCCGATCGAATGCCGCGCATGCTGCGCGCCGGGGCCATCGCCGGCGTCGGCGTGACGGCGATGGTTTATTATCTCGCCGATCCCCTGCACCAGCGGATTTTCCCATTGCAACGAGCCTGCCAATTCGTGGCCAGTCACGATCTCCTGCACGATGCCCCGATGATCATCTTCGGCGATCCGATGGCCCAGGCGGCGTTACACCTGCCGCCCAATCCGCCCAATCTGCTGCCCAACGATTGCGACCGCGCCCGGGAATACGTTCATCTTTTCCATGCGCCTCTTGGCTCCGTGGGAATGTGGGACAACCAGCATGCCCAGGCGTGGTTCGGCGTGTCGATCTCCGATTTGCCGGCATTGGGCTACACGATTCTGTTCCAGACCCAACGCCGGGCGGCGCCGTCGATGGAATGGCTGGAGCCGGCGAATTCACCGCGGGATCAGGTGTATGTGGTCATACGGAAGGACCGGCCGGGGAAGATACCTTAGCCGTGCCATCGAATGCCGGAAAAGGGGGCTCGCGCGGGGAGGGACGAAGCGGGGTTCTCGACATTTGCCGCCGGCGCCGGGACGGTCGTGGGAGCGGTGGCCGGAACCCATGAGCGTGACAGCCGGATCTTGATCTCGTAGGGTGCCGTTCCACCTGGAGTGTCGCAGAAATAAATGGTCAGGGCACCGTCGGCTTTCTCCATGACCACCGTATCGCGGCCGCTTTTTTCCACCACCCGCGCCGATGAAAGATCGGCGCCATCCAATCCGATGTTGCCTAGGACGGGCGTAGCGTCGACCTTCCACGGCCGGTTGTTGATCGTCACGTTCGACGGCAAACCCATGGCGACGTGTTGCCACTGAGCGCTTTGGGGAGTGATGGTGAGCACATCGGAACCGGCAATCGTCGCCTTCACGTCGAGCAGAACAGATTGACCCGATTGCCGCGTGGCGGCTGAAATCGGCGGCGGGGATGTTCCATTGGCGGATTTGGGAAGGAAGGCCATCGTGATCTCGTATGGCGCCGCGCCCGACTGTGGGTCGGCGAAATGAATGGCCAGGCCATTTTCGGTTTTCTCCATCGCGACCGTGCCGCGCCCACTTCGGTGGAGCACCGTTGCGGAGGAAAGATCAGCGCCCGAAAGGCCGATTTGATCCAAACGGAGTCTCCCTTGCGGTGAGAAAACAGTTCCGTTCAAGGTGATATGCGAGGGCAACTGAAATGAGATATGGGTCAGGGCGACGCCCTCCGGCGTGATGTTCACGACGTCGCTGCCGTCGATCTGGGCCTTGATGTCGAGCGTCATCGTGGCGGCGGTAACCGGAACCTGTGAGATAGCGGAGTCGGACTGGCCGTCCGCGAGCATCCAGACCGCTCCGGAGATCAGGCCGCCGAGGAGCACGATGGCCACAACGGTGACGGAAACGAACGTGAGTTTAGTAGTAGTCATCATGGTGAGTGCTCCTTTGACGATTGTGGTGGTTGAAGCGGCCATCGCCGATCCGGCGGGGGCCGTGGCGGCGACGGTGGCGGTCGCTACCAATCCCGGCGGTGGGGGGATGCGCACGAAGGTTGCCAGGCCCGCCGCGAGCGAGGCGGCCGATAGGGCGCCGCCTTTTTCGGCGGCCAATTGCCGGAGTTTCTCGACCCCGCGCTCGACGCGCTTGCGGGCGGCATCGGGGGTGACGCCCATTTGTTCGGCGACTTCGGCAAATGAAAAATCGCGATAGTAGCGCAGGAGAATCGCCTCGCGATCGGCGCGGGGCAGTTGGCCGATCAATTCATCCAGGACCGGAGCCAGTTGTTGCCAGTCGGCGGGTTCTTGCGGCGCAGCGGCTTCAGGGCGTGACATGGCGACCTTGCTTTCGCGGTTTTGACGGCGGCGTTCGCCTCGGGCGGCGGAATCCGAGGCATAACGTGCCGTCTTGTAAAGCCAGCTCATCATGGCGCGGTCGCCCGCGAATTGGGGGGATTTGCGGTGGAGAAGCACGAAAACCGCCTGGGCGACGTCTTCAGCCAAATGCGCGTCCCCAAGCCGTCGCCGGGCCAGGCCGTAAACCCATGCCAGATGCCGCCGGACCAGGTCGGCGAACGCCGAGTCGGAGCCATTGCGATGTTGTTTGAGCAGTTCGACGTCGGTCATTTGCTATATGATTGCCGCGGGCCAGTGAAACGGACAGTTTTGGCGCATGGAGTCTTGCCGCTTACACTTCCACCCCGGCATGAGCACGCTTTCTTTTGATATTGACGCGGTCATCGCTGGGCAAAGCCGTCTGAGCGATGCCCAGGGCCTGGAACTCTATCAGAAGGCTTCGATGCACGATCTGGGGAGTTGGGCCTTGGCGGCATCGCAGCGCCTCCACCCCGAGGATTATCGAACCTACGTCATCGACCGCAACATCAACTACACCAACGTCTGCACGGCCAAATGCACGTTCTGCGCTTTTCGCCGCGACCATGAGGATTCCGACGCATACACGCTTTCATTCGAGCAGATCGGCAAGAAGATTTCCGAGCTGGTTTCGATCGGCGGAACGCAGATTCTCATGCAAGGTGGGATGAACGACCGCCTGCCGATCGAGTATTACGAGGACCTGCTGCGTTACGTCAAGACGAATTTCCCTTCGGTTCACGTCCACGCGTTTTCGCCGCCGGAATTCGTGGAGTTCGAGCGATTTTTCCGGATGGACGTTCGCCAGATTATTCGCCGGTTTCACCAGGCCGGCCTGGACACGATCCCCGGCGGCGGGGGGGAGATCTTCGCGCCGCGCGTCCGCCGGCGCATCGGAATCGGAAAATGCACCGGCGACGACTGGCTCCGCGTCATGCGCGTCGCCCACGAAGAGGGAATGAACACCAGTTGCACGATGCTCATCGGACATATCGAGTTCGCGCGCGAGCGGATCGAGCACATGTCGGCGTTGAGGGATATGCAGGATTATGTGAAAGCATCGCCGATTGCCGATTGCCAATTGCCGATTGGGAAGAGCAGAGACCAGATCATCCGGGATGTGCAGGCGCGATGGCCGGGCGTTTTTTCCAAGTCGGTGATTGATCTATCTTCAATTGGCAGTTGGCAATCGGCAATCGGCAATTACACCGCTTTCATCCACTGGCCGTTCCAGCGTGAAAACACTCCGCTGGGCCGCGCCGCCGAATGGGACCCGGACATTCACGGCCCGTTCGACGATTCCAGCAATGAGGACGTGTTACGCGGCCGGGTCGTCCGCTCGGCCGGGGCGCAGGAATATCTCCGCACGTTGGCAATCGCCCGGCTGTTCCTCGACAACATTCCATCTCTGCAAAGCAGTTGGGTGACGATGGGCCCGAAGGTGGGCCAACTGGCGATGTTCTTCGGCGCCAACGACATGGGCAGCGTCATGATGGAGGAAAACGTCGTCAGCGCGGCCGGGACAACCTATCGCCTCAACGAGCGGGAGATTTGCCGCCTGATCCGCGATGCCGGTTGGGTCCCGGCCCAGCGCGACCAGTATTACAACGTCCTTCGTCGTCACGACGGCGCCGATTCCCCCGATCTGATTCCCCAAGAGCATCCCCCGGTGCGCGCCGTCAGCCAGATCGACAAGCAATTCATCGGCTCAGCGCCGGGGTTGGACGACGGCGGCGACAGGAGTGCCAAGGTTCAGCTTCCGATCCTTGGGGGGCAGTAGGGAAGAAATTCGAAATTCGAAACTCGAATGACGAATCAAATTCGAAATTCGAATGGCGAAACGATCTTCGCTTCGAATTTGGTTATTCGAATTTGATTCGAGTTTCGAATTTCGAGTTTCGAATTTCGGACCCTCAGTCCGTCATCGCCCTCGGCCCGATCACGTCCGCCGAAAACGTGCGCAGCTCCGCCGACGGCTGCTTCCACGTGTCCTCCGGCATCCCCATTTTCTCCGTGCACAGGCGTGACAAAAGCTGCTGGCGCGTCCAGCCCGTCTCGCGCGCCACCTGCGGCAGAAATAGTCCGGATCGTCCATGAAATGAAAGATGAATCCCCCGCTCCAGCGGCTCGAAATCCAGCGGTGAGGAAGCCTTCTGCAATGGACCGAGCACCGTCACTTCGACGTCCAGTTCGCTCAACTCCTCCCGTGTCACCGGCTGAGCGAGAAAGCGCGGGTCTCCCAGGACGGATTCGGCGGCGGCCACCAGCATTTCCCGCAGCGGGCGGCCGGTATCCAGCAATCCGATACATCCGCGCAATGCGTGAGTGTCGCGCCGGTGCAGCGAAACGAAGCACCCCGCGGGCTGCCGGAATATCGGATCGTCCAGCGGAGGCAGGGGCCGCGGATCGCCCCCAAGCCGGCGGGTGATTACGTCCGATGCCAGGTCCAGGATCGCTTGTTGGGTTTGTGGCGAGATGTCCATCGCGAACACTATGTTACCGCGCGGCGCCGAATTATCTGCGCGGTCAGATTATCCACCACATTATTCACCGCCATTTGCCTTGTCCGGCAAGCAGTTGCGCGAATCGGTGGATAAGTGGATCGACGATCTCGAAAAAAAGAGGGATTTCACTTGCCGGTGGATATACTGCGATCCGTTGTCGGGCACGAAAGTGACCGGCGAAAAAGGAAAACGCTCCTGACAAGGGAGTCCGGCTTTCTGAATGCGAAAGACCGTGCGAAGCAACCAAATGCGGGCACGGCGAAAGTCGGCGGCCAGCGACCAGGCCACCCGATGATAAGCGGCGTAAAAACGCCGAACTTAGGCAA
>Ga0181518_10000404_pt1 | contig 47637 bp, 35 predicted proteins | sample PEATcosm2014_Bin_28_FD_119751 | JGI IMG/M metagenome (GOLD analysis project Ga0181518, IMG submission 119751) | Peatland microbial communities from MTU Mesocosm Facility, Houghton, MI, USA - PEATcosm2014_Bin01_60_metaG | ecosystem: Environmental > Terrestrial > Soil > Wetlands > Peat | place...
ATGCCGGAGGTGCACTATCTGGAGCGCTGATCGCGGTGGTTAGAGGTTGACAGGCGTGTGGGGCAGGCGCTTTCGCCTGCCAACACTAACTGGAATACACCCACGCAGCTCCCAACTCCCGCTCCCAGTGTCTCTGGCCTCGCGCGCGACAGGTCCTTGAGCAGCAGCGGCGAAAGTCCTCGTCAAAAGTTTCGAGAACCTGGTAGTTGAACGCCGCTTCCCCGTGAGCGTTCCATGCGGCCTGCAGACGCTTGTTGGGATGCAGCCTGCGCAATTGAAACCCTAATCCATTGCGCGCCGTGTCCAGGTGATCGGAGGCGCTGACCCACGCTTCCCCCGAAGCCGCACAGCGTACCGCGAATACCGCTTTTGGAGTTGTCTTCCTTGCGTGCCTCCCGCTTGTCCATCGTTCACGCTCCCCCTCTTTTATACTGTTATCTGCATGGCGGAAACTACCATCGGCCCGTATCAGATTCTTAGCCAGCTAGGCGCGGGCGGAATGGGAGTGGTCTACAAAGCGTTAGACCCCCGCGTGGGACGCCAGGTGGCGCTCAAGCTTCTGCCCGAAGCCCTGGCGCAAGATCCCGACCGGCGGAGCCGTTTCGAGCGCGAGGCGCGGCTGGCCGCGTCCTTGAACCACCCCAATATCATGGCGATTTATGACGTCGGTTTGGATCAGCATCCGCCCTACATCGTCGCCGAATTCGTCCCTGGGGAATCGCTGCGCGCGCTCATCGGCAAAGGGCCTGTCGCGCCGCGCAAGGCGGTCGACATCGCAGCGCAGATCGCCGCAGGACTGGCCGCCGCGCACGCCGCCGGTATCGTGCATCGCGACCTCAAGCCGGAGAACGTCATCGTCACGCCCGAAGGGACGGCCAAGATTCTGGATTTCGGAGTGGCCCGCCTGGATCCCAAGACTGCCCCCACGGACAACGCCACCGTGACACTGGCCCGTACGGCGTTGGGCGCGGTGGTGGGCACGGCCGCATACATGAGTCCCGAGCAGGCACGCGCGGAGGAAGTGGACCACCGCTCCGACCAGTTCAGCCTCGGCCTGGTGCTGTATGAGATGCTCGCGGGCAAGCCTGCGTTCGAGCGGCCCAGCGCTGTGCAGACAATGTCGGCGATCGTGGAAGACGATCCGCCGCCCATCGAGCGCACTCTGCCGGCGCAACTGCGCTGGGTCCTCGAGCGCTGCCTCGCCAAGGAGCGCGAAGCCCGCTACGAATCCACGCGCGACCTGGCACGCGAACTGGCGCAGCTTCGCGATCACTACGGCGAATTCACCGCTTCGCAGAGCGGGCTCCAGCCGGCCGTCGCGACGCCGCGCCGCGGAAAGCAGCGCTGGACAGTGGTCGCGGCGGTGGCCATAGCGGCTGCCGCAGTCGCGTGGTGTACGGCGCAGCTTCTGCACGACGAACACGCCATCGATCTCGCGCGCTACCGGCTTACGCCGTTTGCCACAGCCTTGCCGGTGCAGGCATTTCCCGCCTGGTCGCCGGATGGCAAGAGCATCGCATTTTACGGCGCAACCGAATCAGGACCCACGCAAGTCTACGTGCAAGCCCTCGACGCGCCCACTGCGGTGGCCATCACGGGCAGCGACGTGACCTCTCTGAATTCGTACTATCGGCCGTTTTGGGCGGCGGATTCGCGCTCGGTTTACTTCCTTTGCGTGAAGGGTGGGCAGGATGGTTTGTGCCAGGCGCCGGCAGGCGGAGGGGAGACTGCGATAGTCCACCCGAGTGTCAACCGCGCCGCGATCTCACCGGACGGCCGCACGCTCGCCATGCTCAACCCGGCACCGAGCGGCGACTTCCACTTGATCCTGACGACTTCCAGTCCGCCGCAAGCGCCGCCGCGCCCGTATGAGCCGCAGCCCTTCCAGCCCGGCATTCAGTACAACAACCCGGACATTTCGTTCTCTCCGGACGGGAAGGAAATCCTGGTGGCCATCGCGTTGGAGGGCCGCGGCGAAAATATCATCCTGGCGCCGTGGCCGGCGGGAAAGTCGCGCGCGGTGTTCCCCGGCGGGCTGCCATTCTCGTTCACGCCGGAGTTCTCCTGGATGCCGGATTCGCGCTACGCCGTTTTCTCGGATGCGACCGCTTCGCTGCATTCCCAAATCTACATGGCCGACATGCGCAGTAGCCGCTACTGGCCCGTGCTGGTGCAAGACCGGCCCGCGGCGGCGCCGAGCGTTTCGCCGGATGGATCGCGCATGGCTTATGAGTCGGGCCTTTCGCACGCAGACGTCATTGCCGTGCCCTTGGGTGAGGGCCCGGTGCGTACATTGCTGGGCACCTCGCGCACCGAGCAGATGGCGGATGCGTCGCCGGTGTCGGCGCAACTGGTCTACGTGACCGACCGCCGTGGAGCGCAGGAAGTATGGATCACCAGCCTGGCTGAGGGTTGGGATCGTCCGCTGTTTACGCCGGAGAACCTTGAGGTAGACGGCGGTGCTGCGCAACTGTTCCTGGCGCCAGTCTTCTCGCCGGATGGCCGGCGTGTAGCGGTGGCGGCGAAAGGCAGCACGCAGATTCATATCTATACGGCTTTCGTTTCCGGCGGCTCGCCAGTGCGCGCTACCTCCGGCGGCACCCCCATCGAAGATGCGCCGGTATGGTCGCCCGACGGCAACTGGCTCGCATTTATGCGGGTAATACACAACTCCCTGATGCTCTCCAAAGTGCGGCCCGGCAGCGGCGAGCCACCCATGGATATCGGCGCCGTGCTGTCCAGGCCCATCGCCGCATGGTCGCCCACAGGCGAATGGATTGCGGCGCGCGATAGCCAGGAGAAACTCACGCTCTTCAGCCCGGATGGAAAAACCTCGCGCAAACTGCCGGGCGATGGCGGCCCGTTGGCATGGTCGCGTGACGGGAAGATTCTGTACCAGGTCCGCATGGACCCTCCGGCGCTTTACTCGGTCGAGATCGCTACTGGTCGCGAACAGAAGCTGCGCGAACTTCCTGGGCTGCGGCCGTACGAAGGACTCAACCCGGGCTTGCGCGCGTCGCTCACTTCGGACGGCAAGAGCATCGTCTACACGGTGAACCGGCCGCGCCGGGAGATCTGGATTCTGGAGGGCATACAGAAGCCCCGGCCGTGGTACGCGCGCCTGCTGGGAAGGTAGCGCAGTTGGCAGGCGAAAGCGCCTGCCCCACTTCACTGCCACTTAATGGGTCCGCGCGCGAATCTTACGTAAAGCTGTTCCAGGAGCTGGGCGTTGCCGGACGCCAGATACTCGTAGGCATCGTCCCATTCCTTGCCGGGCTTCCAGCCGGATTGCGTAAGAGTCACACGCGTCTGCTCGCCTTCGGAAGCGAAGTCGAAGACGGCGGTGGTGCCCGTCTTGCGCACCTCCGGAAACCGCTCGGGGGCCATGGCCCGCAGAATCAACTGTTGCCCGTCGCGGAAACTTACGATGGTCCCACCGCCGGTCTTTCCCCCGGGATAATGGACGATCCAGCCGCCGCCTTCGCGCAGATCCACCGTGCAGTCCTGCCAGAGCCACGTATTGAGGCCGGCGCTGGTGGTGAACGCCTGCCAGACGTCGGCGGGCTTGGCCGCGACGACCACTTCGAACTTCAGCGCTTTGTCCGGCTCACTTACCCTGGTGACCTTGACCGGGCTGTCCTTCTTTTGGACCTCCTGGGCGTGCGAGGCGACGGGCGCCACGCAGAACGCGATCACGAACAGCAGCATCTTCATCTTTCATCTCCTCTTTGGTTTGGTGATTGAGCGCGCCCGCTGAGCGAGCAGGCACGTGAAGTAATTCCGTAATTGGGCGACCGATTGATCAAACGGCTCCATGCGCCGGAACGACCGGGCCTGCATGACGCCGCCCTCCATGGTCGTCAGGACTAAGGTGGCCAAGCCATCCAGATCGCACTGCGGCGGCAGGCGGTGGCGCGCCGCTTCCAGACAGCCGCGAACAGCGGTGGTCCAGGCCGTGAAATTCGCGGCGATGCGCTGATGGACCGGCAGGTTTTCCGCCTCGATCTCGAGCGCCAGCCTCCCGATCGGGCAGCCGTACTGGCACCCGGTGGCGACCAAGCTTCCGCGATACCCCTCGAGGATGGCAAAGATGCGCTCGATAGGGTCGCGGCTGCGGGCAAATGCCGGCTGCAAAATGGCAGGCGCAAGGCCCTCCAGGTAGTCATCGAGCACGGCCAGCAGCAGCGCCTCCTTGCTCGCGAAGACGTGGTAGAAGCTGCCGCTATTCACTCCGGCGCGATGCAGCAGTTCGGCGACTCCGGTAGCGGCGTAGCCTTTCTCCCAAAACAGGTAGCGGGCGGCGTCGAGCAGCAGTTCGCGTGCCGTGAGAGGTTCGCCGGGCATTACTTGAACGATCATTCAAGTAAAACACAGACGGCCGGGAAACGCAAACATATTTGCAGTAGCCGGCCGCGGGGCGCTTACCGGCCACCCATCCGGCGGGCGGCGCGTGCGATGCAAAAGGCCGTTCCGCCGATCTCCACGGCCGCTATCCAGAAGGGGATCTCCGATCGTAAAATATAGCCCGCCCGCCCGTAAAACCCAAAAGCCTCTAGGGGCGACACGTGTATAGGCCGCCACGGGAAGAAGAAGCGGCCGGTGGAAAAGGGAAACAGCAGCATAACTCCGAAACCGCCGTCGGTGAGCGCATCCAGCAATGGGTGCGTCACGGCGCAGCCCGCCCAGAGCAAGCCCAGCCATGCAGCCGTACGCCAGGAGCGCCGCCCGGCCACCATGGCAGCCAGCATCCCTGCCGCCAGGATCAGGAAAAATGGCGAGTGGAAGAATCCGCGATGACCGAAAAAACTGCCATACGGGGTGTGGAACGCACGCCGCAATAAGAGATCGAGATCGGGAGCCATGGCCAGCAAACCGGAGGAAACCGGGATGGCCCACGCCGGCATGACGCCTCGGATGGCGCGGGATTCCATGGCCGGAAGCGCGAGCGCGGAGGCGACTATAAAGTGGGTGATCGGGGAGGCCATGGAGACCGTCTTACATCAGTGCGGCCGTCCGGCGCGTGCAGCCCAAAGTTGCGGGCTCCCCTGAGATGCGGTACGAATTGTGTGAATGCTCCCGCTCGACACGAACCTATTGTACGACTCTCCGCTGGCGCTGCCGGAACAGGACCGGCTGGATCGAACCGGATTCGCGCAGGCGCTGGCGCAGGCCCTGGCAAGAATGGATGCGAGCGAACCGTTCATTTTCGCGCTACAAGGTCCCGGGGGCAGCGGCAAGTCGACGATCTTGAACTTTGTGCAGCATTATTTGGAGCATCCCGGCCTGCTCGGCCTCGATACCGAGCGCGTAAATCCCATAACCGTGATCCGCTACAACCCGTGGTGGTTTTCGGGGAGCGGTCGTCTCACAGTAGAATTCTTTCGCAGTGTAAGGGCGCAAATCGGGAAAGGCGCGGATCTGTCTGCGGATATCAAGTCACTCTGCGACAAGTTGCAGATTCTGGGTAACTGCATCGCACCAGAGAGTGGCAGCGACAGCTCTCAGGATGTAAATGCAGCCAGACAAGATGTCTCGGACTCACTGCGCCAACTCGACCGCCGGCTCCTGATCGTTCTGGACGACCTCGATCGTTTACGCCCCGAGGAACTGCTGCGCGTGTTCCAAATCGTCAAAGCCGTCGCTGACTTTCCGAAAACCATCTATTTGCTGGCGTTCAACCAGCAGGTGGTTCATCAAGCTTTGTCGGACGCCGGCGTCAAGAGTCCCGAGACATTGCTGGATCAGATCGTTCAGTCGCAATTCGACGTCTCCCCGCCGGACAAAGCATCCCTGCGCGAACTTCTAGAGGGCTATCTGGATCGACTTGTGAAGATTACGCCGCCGGAACGCTGGAACCGGCAACGCTGGGTGGAGTATTGCAGCGAAGGGCTCGATCGTTTGATCGGTACGGCGCGAGATGTGAAGCACATCATCGATGCAGTTCGGCCTGCCTATGCCGCGGTGGCCGGCGACGTCGATTTCGTCGACTTCGTAGCCGTGCAATCGGTGCGGGTCTTTGCGCCCTCGCTGTTCCGGTTCACGCTGGCGAACAAAGCGATCCTCACCAGCGACTTAAGCGCGCCCGGCAAGGTACAGGCTGAAAAGAAGGTGGAATCGAAGCGGCTGAAGGTGATTATGGATCAGGAGCTCAGTGCCGTAAGAGAAGAGTATCGGGCGGCTATCGACTACACCATGAGATGTCTTTTCCCCATGTGGGCGATTACGCGAGACGGGCGTTCGCCAGCTTCCCGGGATCAGGCACGTCCGGAAAGGCGGGACTACCGGGTCTCTAGCGCCGATGGGTTTGACTTCTACTTTCGGCTAGCTATCCCGAGCAGCGCCGTCAGCCCGGCCGAACTGTGGGCGCGGCTGGAAAGCGCAGCGGAACCGAAGGAACTGGTCAATTACCTGCGGGAGTGCCGCCGCGGCGGCCTGCAGGGCCGAAAGAAGCTGGAGGCCTTTCTCGATCAGGTCCGGGACCAGGCGCAAGATATCCGAGACGAACTCATCCCCGGGTTTCTGGAAACCGTTTTTCTCGTTGGGGACGAGTTGTATACCAGGAAAGAGAGCGCCGGCGGCGCGTTCACCTCGAACGATTGGCAACTGCTGCGCATCGCCCGACAACTTATGTCTCGGACAGCGTCCGCCACTCGAGTGCAAACGGTCAAGGATGCATTTCAAAACGGCGCGGCCCTGTCGCTGATGACCAGATTCGTCATGCTGCACAGGAGCCAGGAGAAACGCCGCGATGCTTTGCTGAAAGCCGACGAGCTCACCGAGCTGCAGCGCTTGGTCGTAGAGCGCATTCGCGCCGCCGCTGAAAAGGGCGAACTGCTGGCGACGCCGTACCTCGACAGAGTTCTGCTCGCCTGGCGCACCTGGGGCAATCCGGACGAAGCCGCGGAATATTTGCGGTCGGTCATCGAGGACGAGCAGAAGTTCGCCACGCTGTTCGTTGCCGCGCATTGCGATCCCTCCGTGGTGGATGGCGAGAGCGGCCGGGTGTCCGTCAGTAACACGTCCGAACTCGCGCTGTGGACTGGCCTGACGCTGGAGGAACTTGGGCAGCGATGTTCCTACTGGCTGGCCGATCAGCCCTCGTGGATGGATGCCGAATACGGGGCCGCCCTGGAAGCGTTTCAGCAGCAGGCTCAACGGGACTTGGCGGGCGTCAGCGAGGCGGGGGATTGACTCCCGAGTGCGGTGATGTGCCTGGCAGCCTCTCCCAGAGAACCAATCTAGAAGTTGTGGAAAAGGCGGGACTGAAGTCCCGCACCAAGCTAAAGCTCGCGCCACGTCCCGGCGGAAGGTTTTCTGATATTGGTGACGACCCGCAGGGCTGTTCTCGCTGAAGCGAAAACCGCTCCCTCAGGGAACCGTTTGTAGCAATCCTCTCCGCACAAAGTACAGCCCCTCGGCCACAATCTCCGCCGGACCGGTCAGGTAGACGTCGCCATCCCACCGCACATCCATGGATCCGGCCGGTGTCAGCACGCGCCCCGGGCTGCTGATGAATCCTCTTCTCACCGCGGCCGCGAACGCCCCGGCCGACCCCGTTCCGGAGCTCATCGTCTCGCCCGCGCCGCGCTCCCAGAAGCGCACTTCCAGCGTGTGCTCGTCGCGTGCCAGCAGGAACGACACGTTGGTGCGCTTGGGAAAATGCGGATGGCGCTCGATCTCCGCACCCAGCTTTCTCCAATCGAAATCGAAGTCCTCCACCGGAATCGCGCATTGCGGGTTCCCCACCCACACCAGCGTGACGTCACGCGGACCATCCGCAAGCGGCAGCGCGAATCGCTCCGCCGTGAACTCCGGCCGGCCCATGTTCATCTCGAACAGGAAGCGCCGCCCGTCGCGCTCCAGCAGCCGCAGCAACTTGATGCCAGCGCCGGTCCGCACGCGCACCTCCTCCCGCTCGTGTCCGCGCTCCATCAGGAAAGCCGCGGCGCAGCGCGTACCGTTACCGGAGATCTCCGCCTCGCTCCCATCGGAATTGAATAGCCGAATCACCACATCGTGATCGCCGGCCGAAGCGGGATCCACCAGCATCCACCCATCGGCGCCCACGCCGGTATGGCGATCGCAGATGGCACGCGCCATGGCCGGCAGGTCTCCGGCGGGAGCCTCACTTTTCTTCGTCAGCAGGAAGTCGTTCTTCGCTCCATGCGCTTTTGTGAATGGAATTCGCATCGTTGTTTAGCTGCGCCAGTCCTATACAGCAATGATAAATCTCTACCACTGGAGCGCCGGGTGTCTTGATAGTCTTGACCAACTCGTACCGCGGCCCATCGATGCCGGCCCGCAGCACAGCCGTCTGCACCGGGTCGCCTCCCGTGACCACGGCCCACTCCTCCCGCAGAAAAAGGTCGGGCCGTGCTACTGCCGCCGGCCAGAACGGCCAGTTATCCCACGTCAGCGTCTCACGCAGCGGAATGCCCGCGCGCCTGTATATTCCTGTGATGTCGCCGAAAGTGGTGATGATTCCCGATCCGCGCTTATAGCGGGGCGCCAGAAAATCGGCTGCTTCGCGGGTCCACGCCCGCCGCGCTTCAGAGTTCACCTGCGACTCCTTCCAGGTGATCCACGCGTCGGGCCGCCGGTCGATCAGCCACGGCGCCGCCGCCATCAACACCACCGCCGCTCCCGCCGCGGGCCGTGCACGCGCCGGCGCCAACGACACCAGCAGCGCCGCGCCAAACACCAGCGCCGGGTAGAGTGCCAACCCATATCGCGAGTTGTAATAGGTGTTGGGCCATAAGTCCGGCAGGAAGATCGGCGTACCCCCGGAAGAATGCATGCTCCATACATAGAAAACTCCGGGCAGCATCAACAGGGACGCAGGCCAGCGGGCCTTGCGCACGGCCACTGACGCTACCAACCCCACAGCGCCCAGCCATGCCAGAGGCGTTCCCGCGCACCAGCGCACGGCGCTGCGGAAATACAACCATGCCTTGGCCCAGTTACCCAGGCCGGGGTAGTATGCCGACCTCTGAATCGCCCTGGGCGAATAAGGGCCGTCGTAGAAATCCATCACATTGGAGCAGCACCACCAATTGTGACCGAGCCAGTAGAGCGGTCCCAGGCACGCAATCGCCGTGAAAAGCGTGGCCTTCGCCACTCGTTGCCGTTCCGCAGCGAGCAACACGAACAGCGTCACAAAGGGAATCAGGAACCAGGCGTCATAGCGCGTCAGTGTGCCGCACAGCGCGGCCCCGCCAGCCGCGCAGACTGCGCCCCATGATTGCGTATCGCGAAACCGAACCGTGAAGTACAAGACGGCCATGACCGCGGCCATGAACGGCAGTTCGTTCATAGCCGTGGATTGCAGATACAGCACGTTGGGATTCGACGCAAACACCGCGGTGGCTGCCACCGCGGCCGCGCGACCCTCGAAGATGCGACGCGCCGACGCAAACAGGAACGCGCCCGCCAGCACGAAGCAGATGCCGGAAACGATTGAGCCCGCCAGCCCACTGCGCCACAGCGCGTCGTTCCGGGCGAACACCATCAGCAGCACATGCGGCAACGGCAGCCAGACGGAGCCGATCTGATCGTATCCCGGGGTGCGCGAATCCAGGATGCGCCGCGCGATGTTCAGGTGCGCTTCCGCATCGCCGTAATACGCCAGGTAGCCGCGCTGGTAGAAGAACCGCGTCCACGCGGCGCCCCACCCGCTCAACAGCGCGAGCGTTGCCGCGGTCTCAAAAATCCGTGCATGCTTGGAATTCGCGATACCTCTCCTCGACCTCTTCCCGCGTCAGTGTGCGAAACCGGTCCACTCCGAACTGCTCGCAGCAGAAGCTGCCCATCACGGACCCGTAGATCACGGCGCGGCGCAATTCCTGAATATCGCGGGCGCCGGCCGCCGCGCTCACGCCGCGCTCCGCGAGGTACCCGATGAAGCCGCCTGCGAAACTGTCGCCCGCGCCGGTCGGGTCGAACACGTTCTCCAGCAGGTATCCCGGCGCCAGGAAATGGCAGCCCTCCGCGAACAGGATTGCGCCGTACTCGCCGCGTTTCACCACCAGCGTGCGCGGCCCCATTTCCAAAATTGTGGCCGCCGCACGCCGCAGGTTGTGCTCGCCGGAGAGCATGCGCGCCTCGCTGTCGTTGATCAGCAGGAAGTCCCAATCGCGCAGCGTTTCCAGCAGTTCCTCGCGATAATCGCGAATCCAGTAGTTCATCGTATCGCCGCCCGCCAGACGCAGGCCGTTCATCTGCGCGCGGACGCCGCGTTGCAGCGCCGGCTGTATGTTGCCCAACAGAAGATACGGCGCCGCGCGGTAGGATTCCGGCAGTTTGGGCTGGAAATCGGCGAACACGTTCAGGTCTGTCCGCAGAGTGACGCGGTCATTCATGTCGGGCGTGTATTTGCCTTCCCAGAAGAATGTCTTCCCAGGCACGCGCTCCAGGCCTTCCAGGTCGAGCCCCCTGCCGGCCAGCAGATCGACATCCTCGCGGGCGAAATCGTCGCCCACCACCGCCACGATTTTTACGGGAGCGAAGTAGCTGGCCGCCAGCCCGATATACGTGGCCGCGCCGCCCAGCATGCGGTCCACCTTGCCATGCGGCGTTTCCACGCCGTCGTACGCCACTGAACCCACCACCACAACAGACATCGCTTGATTGTAACAAGTGACTTGCGCGTGCTTGTTACAGGAGTATAATCAGGCAATGCCACGACCACCGAAGCACGACCACGAAATCCTTAACGCGGCTTTAATCGGGTTGCAGCACATGCTGGGCCAGGTTGAGGAGCGCATCACCGAAATCCGTAGCCGGATTGGAGCACCCGCCGCTTCCCGGCCAGCGCCCGCGGCCGCCGCTGAGGACAAAGCCACTCCCAAGAAGCGGAAGATGAGCGCCTCCGCACGCCGGCGCATCGCGTTGGCTCAGAAGAAGCGCTGGGCAGCGTACAAAGCTGAGCAAGCGGCGCCGGCAAAGCCTAAAACAAAAAAGCGCAAGCTGAGCGCAGCCGGACGCGCGCGCATCATAGCTGCCACAAAGAAGCGCTGGGCGGCGTTCCACAAAGCCCAGAAGGCCCCCAAGGCAGCTCCCAAGCGTGTTGCTAAGAAAGCGCCGCAGCCAGCGGTCGCAACAGCAGCAGCCGCGACACCTGCCGCGGAATAATTCCTCATCCGAAGACGCGTGCTAATTGCTGGGGTTGGCAGGCGAAAGCGCCTGCCCCACGATGTTACTGATACTCTTTAGCGCTGGTTGGCATCGAGAGGATGACCTTCCGATCCGGCAAAGAGTCCTTCAGTAACTGCATCTCATCGGCGGGCGAAGTGAGCGGCAGCGCGATCTGTCCACCTTCAGCGGCCGAGCGGCAGAACGCCATCATGATTTCGAAGCCCTTATAAGCGCTCTCGAAATTGCATGGATGCACCCGGCTTGAATCGTCCAGCCAATCCGCCATCTCCTGAATGTAGGGCGGCATGTCGAGGTCGTAATCCATCGCACCGCCACCCGCGGAGGCGCCTTGTTTGGTCACCGCGCGCCAGCCGCCGCCTGTCATCACCTCGGCGAAGCCTTCGCTTCCCTGCGCGCCAATCCGGCATTTCCGCCACCAGTAATCCACCTCCGGCACATCCGGAGCGCCTGCCCCGCACTCGATCACCCCGTGCACGCCGTTCGCAAAATGGATGAAGCCGGCGATGTAATCCGGCGAGGGATGCAGGTCGTTCAGCTTTCCGCGCCCGGCGGCCTGCGCCATCGCCCACTGCGCGTCTGCCTCGCCGTTGTACCAGCGTATGTATTCGATCAAATGCGAGAGCATGTGCATCATCCAGCCGGTGGCGGTGGCGTAGACCGTGTGCACCCGCCCCAATGCGCCGTTCGCCACGATCTCTTTCACCTTCTGGTAATGCGTCCCATAGCGGTGCTGGTGGCTGACCACCGCCTTCACGCCGCTCGCCCGCAGCAGGCGCCGCACCTCGAATCCTTCGGCGCTGGTCAGCGCCACGGGCTTTTCCATGGCGATCAATTGCGCGCCGCTTTCGATGCCCGCCCGGATCATCGGTGTGCGCAAATTCGGCAGCGTGCAGAAGCAGAACACGTCCGGCCGCACGGCGCGCGCCACTTCCCGCACGTCCGCGCCTTTGATCGTCACCCCGAGTTTCGCCGCCGCAGCGTCCAAACGCGCCGGATCGATTTCGCAAATCCCGGCCACTTCGAAACGCGGGTTCGCCTGAAAAGCCAGGGCATGGTGCGTGCCCCGCTTGCCCATCCCAGCTACCACAACTTTGTATCTATCCTGCATGCCGTCTGTCCCATTCCAGCGTCTTACCGATCACATAGTCGACTTCTTCCGCCGTGAGCTCCGGAAACATGGGCAGCGAAATACAGCACGCCGCGTTGCGTTCGGAGTTCGGGATTGGACCCGCGATGCGCGCCTGTTTGCCCCAGGGATATCCTTCCTGCTGGTGAATCGCGATCGGGTAGTGGCACTTTGCGTCTACTCCGTTGTGGTTCAGGAAATCCAGAAGCTCGTCGCGGTGCTCTGGCTTCTTGGTCTCGATCACGTACAGATGGAAGATGTGCCGGAACCCTGGCATCTCGTAGGGCTGCGCAATATTCCGCGCATCTTTCAGGCAGGCGGCATACCGCGCCGACCACTTCCGGCGTAGATCGTTCCAACCGTCGATGTGCTTCAGCTTGGCGCTCAGCACGCCGGCATGCAGATCGTCCAACCGGCTGTTGTATCCCATGCTGTGGCAGGAGCGTTTCTCCGAGCCGTGATTCCGCATTCGGCGTATAGCGCGGTCCACGTCCTCCCGGTTCGTGATCACCGCTCCGCCGTCGCCAAAAGTGCCCAGGTTCTTCTGTGCGATGAAACTGGTGCAGACGGCGTCGCTCAGCTCGCCGATGCGGAAGCCGTCGCCGCGCGCCCCGAAGCCCTGCGCATTATCCTCGATCACCAGCAGCTTGTGCCGATCGGCGATCGCGCGAATCGCCCGCATGTCCGCGCATTGCCCGTAGAGGTGCACCGGCACCACGGCTTTGGTCTTTGGGGTGATGGCCGCCTCGATCTTCGACGGATCGATGCAGTTCGTGCGCGGGTCCGAATCCACGAAGACCGCCGTGGCGTTCGCAATCCAGATCGCTTCCGCAGTAGCGAAGAATGTGTTGGTGGTGGTGATGCACTCGTCGCCCGGACCGATTCCCAACGCCAGAAACGTCAGCCACAGCGCATCTGTTCCGTTGCCGACGCCCACTGCATATCGCATGCCATGGTAAGCGGCGAGTTCCTCCTCGAACCGCTTAAGCATCGGCCCCATTACATATTGGCCGCTCTCCAGAACTTCTTTGATGTTGGCGTCGATCTGCGCCTGGATGCTGTGGTACTGCTTCACGTGACCGTAAAAGGGCACCTTCATACCGGAAAGTCTCCTATGAATTCGTATGGTAACTCAACTTCGCCGCTCGCCGTCGTGTTCCATGCCGCAGCGGGTTGTCGCCGCCACACTGAGAAAACGCCGGAGGGGCTTTCTTTGAGGGCTAGCCCGGCTAGACCCTAATTGGTTGCCTCGCAGCGGCCAGCAAGGTATAAAGGACTGGATGAATATTGGGCTCAAGATTGGCTTGCTGTTCGCGTTCACTACCGTCGCGGTGTCGTCAGCACAGAATCTCAGCACTCTTTACACGTTCCAAGGTGGCACCGATGGCAGCGGCCCAGACTCCACTCTGATTGCGGATTCGAAAGGAATCTTATTCGGCACAACACAGTACGGCGGCGGGACTGCATGCGGGGGTCTGGGTTGTGGCACGGTCTTTAGCTGGTCCCCGATCTCGGGTGAATCCGTCATATATCGCTTTCAGGGTGGCGCTGACGGGATTGGGCCGAACGGCGGTTTAGCACTCGGCCCCCATGGAGCTCTCTACGGGATGACGACTGTGGGTGGCGGCTCCGGATGCGGCGGCAGTGGGTGCGGCACTATTTTCGTACTTGCCCCACCAACCACGCCAGGAGGCAGTTGGAGGTATCAGCAGCTATATGCTTTCCAGGGAGGCAGTGATGGGGCCTTTCCGAATTCGTACTTGCTGCAAGGCGTTGCAGGGATCCTCCTTGGCGTTACCTCAGAGGGTGGAGGATCGGGATGTTCGGGTTTCGGATGTGGCACGCTGTTTGAACTTCTACTTCCGGGAAACGAAGGCGGCGCGTGGACCGAGACGGTCCTGTACCGCTTTCAAGGCGGCCAGCGTGGCGCTAGTCCGAATTTTGGCTTGGTTCCGGTCGGAAATGGCACGTTCTATGGGGTGTCCAGTAACGGTGGTGGTACGGGATGCGACGGCGCCGGATGCGGGACGGTTTTTCAGTTGATTCCCGCGGGAACATCCGGCGAAACATGGACGGAGCGGACCCTTTACAGCTTTCAAGGGCAAGCTGCGAACGATGGCGCTTTCCCGGGCGGAGTGCCGGCCGTCGGGAAGGATGGTGTTCTGTATGGCGTGACAGGAGCAGGCGGATCAGGCTGCGCGCCTCAATTCGGTTGCGGCCTAGTGTACAGTCTGACACCCCCTGCGAGTGGCATGCTCTGGCGGGAGACTGTTCTTTATCGGTTCGTCCCGCAATGGTTCGAGCCTCGCGGCGCACCGATCCTCGACTCGAGCGGTGCGCTCTACGGTGTCAGTTCAACCGGGTATGGGACCTACGGTATGGTCTTCAAACTATCGCCGCCCGTCACCGATGGGGGCTGGACGGAGACGCTGTTGCACAGCTTTACCGACGGTACTGATGGCGGACTTCTGGAGGGAGGCTTGCTTTCCATTGGCGGCGTCTTGTATGGCACGACATTCGTCGGACCAAGTCATTGTCAGTGCGGTACGATCTACAGCTTGGTGCCGTGAGCTGACAACACGCCTTTCCACCGCCGGGAAAGTGATAAGATCTCGGCATGCACGACTCCAATCCTCAACGCCGAGAAATCCTGGGAGCCCTCGTCGGCGCATCGCTGGCGAGTGCCCTGCCGGGCGCCGCCCAAACGCCATCCGGTGGCATGCTGTATCGCACTTTAGGCCGGACCGGCGAGCGCGTCTCCGCCATCGGCCTGGGGGGCTATCACATCGGTGTCCCGACAGACGAAAAGGACAGCATCCGGCTGATTCGCACCGCCGTGGACCGCGGCATCACCTTCCTCGACAACTGCTGGGACTACCACGATGGCAAGAGCGAAGTCTGGATGGGCAAAGCTCTGCGCGATGGCTATCGCCAGAAAATCTTCCTCATGACCAAGTTCGACGGACGCACTAAGGCATCCACCGCCCGCCAGATCGACGAATCGCTGCAGCGGCTCCAGACCGATCGAGTGGACCTGATGCAATACCACGAGAACATCCGCATGGAAGATCCGGATCGCTTCTTCGCGCCCAGCGGCCCGCTCGAAGCGCTGCTCGAGGCCAAGAGGGCCGGCAAGATCCGCTACATCGGCTTCACCGGCCACAAGGACCCGGCGGTGCATCTACGTATGCTGGAAGTAGCCGGCCAGCAAGGGTTTCACTTCGATGCCGCGCAGATGCCGCTGAATCTGCTCGACGCGCACTTCCGGAGTTTTGCGAAGCTGGTCGTGCCGCAGTTGGTGGTGCAGGGCATCGGCGTGCTGGGAATGAAGCCGATGGCCTTCGCCAACCTTCCAAAAAATGGCTTGGCGACCGGCATCGAGTGCCTGCACTACGCGCTTAATCTGCCGACATCGGTGGTCATCACGGGCTGCGACAGCATGGAACGGCTCGATCAAGCTTTGGAAGCGGCGCGCACCTTCAGGCCACTAACCGATGCGCAATTGTCCGCGTTGCTGTCGAAGACCCGAGAGGCGGCTCTTACCGGCAGCCTGGAGCCTTTCAAGACGACGTCGCAATTCGACGGCACCGCGCAGCATCTCAGTTGGATGGGTTGAGGCTGGTACCGTATGCCGAGTGTCTGCAGGACCTTTAGGGTTGAGCTGTTTAGACGAACGTGAGCTTCGATACCGTTAGCCTCAGAGGTATGTACCCTTCTCTTTTCAGACTGTGTGCCCTCGTATTGATGCAGGCCGTAAGCGCCGCGGCCCAGTCTACCACTGTAAATGTACAGGTCGGCAATCAGGTGAACACGCTGCTCGGTGTGAATGGCCGTTCACAACTCGCCACGTCTACTTCGTTTCAACTGGCCGGCGAGACCTATTCCATCGCCCTGCCGCCTCTGGACGCTCTATACCCGTCGCACGCCCGTGTCCAGGTCATCGCGGGCGGCCTTCCGCTGACTGCCCCCGATACTTGGAATTTCTCCGGCCTCGACAGCATGTTCGCGTTCATCCAAAGCGCCGGCGATCACAGCCCCGAGTTCCAGATTGGCACGGCACCCGCCTTCATGAACGATTCCAGCGGCTACATTCTTCCCGCCAACTTTCCCGCCTTCGCCCAAATGAGCGCCGATCTTGTCAGTTATTACAACGCCGGCGGCTTTGGCGACTCCGGCCAACATTTCCAGAGCCCCACCCCTTACGCGGTCACCTGGTGGGGCATTTTCAACGAACCCAACGGCAACGGCCTGACTGCGCAGCAATACGTGGAGCTCTATAACACGGTAGTCCCGGCCATGGCCCAGGTAGACCCGACTCTCAAATTCCTGGCTGTCGAACTCTCCGATTACGCGACGGGTGTAGCCCAGAGTTACTTGCCCCCTTTCGTCGCCAGCGTCACCGCTCCGGTCGATGTGCTCGCCACGCACTTCTACTCCACTTGTAACCAGAAGGACCTCGACGCGACGGTCCTCTCCACGGTGCCCGGCTTTGCGAGCGAAGTGCAGGACATTTACTCACAGTTAGCCACGCGCACCGATCTTGCCTCCGTGCCTGTCTGGATCACGGAGAACAACGTCAACGCAGACTACAACGCCGGCAATGGCATGAGCGCCTGCAACCCCGGTGAGGAGTTCGTACTCGACCCGCGCGGCAGCAGCCCTTTCTTCGCCGCTTGGCGTTCGCTGGTTTTTGCAACTCTCGCGGAAGCGGGCGCACAGGCGCTCTATCACTGGTCGTATGGCTCCGACCCGCAGTTCGGCGAAGTCGACAGCTCGGGAAATCCGTATCTCAGTTACTGGGTCGATTATTATCTGTCTCACTGGCTCCCCTCGCCGCCCGGTCAAGATATCCTGCAAGTCACCGCTTCGGGCTGCTGCCTCTGGATCTACGAGGGTTCGAATCCCATGGGGCTCGATACCCACACTCTGGCGGCGCGCAACGTGGACGGTTCCGTAGTGCTCCTGATGTCCAATCACGCGGTCGAAAACTCCATCAAGGACAACAACGGCCCTGGTACACCACGCACCTTCGCACTCGATCTTTCGGCCCTCGGTACGTTTAGCTCAGCCACCCTCGTCACCCTGGACGCCAGCACGCCTGCCAGCGGGCCGGTCCCCGTGTCGCTGACGCCTGCCGCGCAGATGCAAGTCGTGCTGCCGGGCTACGGCGCGGCTCTACTGCGCCTTGCCAATGCACTACCCGCCCTGCCGGCCGCGGGCGTGGTCAATGCGGCGAGCTATGCTTCCGGAGCTGTGGCGCCGGGCGAGATCGTGTCGTTATTCGGAACCGCGATAGGGCCCGCCACTCCGGCAAATCTCACGTTCACGAATCCGCTCCTGGTGTCCAATTCGCTGGCAGGCGTGCACGTGCTGTTCGACGGTGTGCCGGCGCCGGTGCTCTTCGCCTCGGCTGGACAGGTGAACGCGGCGGTTCCCTATTCGGTGGCGGGACAGCTCACCACTCAACTTCAGGTGGAATACCTGGGCGCGCTCTCGGCCGCGGTCACGCTGCCGGTGTCCGCTACCGCTCCCGGCATCTTCACGCTGGACGCTTCCGGCAAGGGCCGAGGCGCGATTCTTAACGCCATCGATGAGAGCGTAAACTCCGCCGCGAATCCCGCCGCCCGCGGCGATTATGTGAGCATCTACGCCACCGGCGCCGGCCAGACCAGTCCAGCCGGCGTGGATGGCCTCATCGCCACTGCTCCGTTTCCGCTGACTGTGGCGCAGACGTCCGTCACGATCGGGGGTCTTCCCTGCCCCATCATCGAGTACTCGGGCGCCGCGCCGGGCTTCGTCTCGGGCGCCCTGCAAATCAATGCGCAGGTGCCGGCAGGTGTGACGCCCGGTCCCAACGTGCCCGTACAAGTCAAGATCGGCGATGCGATCTCGCAGCCCGGCGTAACGCTGGCCGTGCGCTGAATGCCTACTCACCAATGCCACCAACTCGATTCACAATGGTGGGGCAGGCGCTTTCGCCTGCCAACGCGCGTTATCCCAGCCGCATTTCCTCATATGTGCGCCGCAAAAAGCTGTCCGTCATGCTTCACAATGGTGGGGCAGGCGCTTTCGCCTGCCAACGCGTTATCCCAGCCGCATTTCCTCATATGTGCGCCGCAAAAAACTGTCGGTCATGCCCGCGATATAATCGCAGACCACCCGGTAGGCCGGTTGCGCCGGGATCATATCGCAGTACGATGTTGGAAGCCGGTCTGGACGCGCCAGGAAGAAATCGAATAGCTCGGCGATCATCCCGGCAGCGCGGCTGCGCTCCGCGCACAAGGCCGGCGCCTCATAGACGTGCCGGTGCAGAAATCGCTTCAAATCGCCATTGGCCGTTTCTGTCTCGGGAGTGAACGCGGCCAGGCGCTCCGGGTGGCGGCGCACATCCTCCACGGTTCGCACCCCAGACTCCGCGGCGCGCCGTACCGTGCCTTCGATCAGACCCGATACCAGCGAGTCGATCAGGCAGCGCAGCGTCTCGTGGAAACGCTCGCTCCGCGCCGCGCCGGGGAACTGCGTCTCCGCGGCCTCGTAGAGGTCACGATAGTATGGCGCCTCCGCGGCAACCTCCTCGGGGCGCAGCAGGCCGGCCGAGCAGGCGTCGTCCAGGTCGGCGGTATTGTAGGCGATCTCATCCGCCAGATCGATGAGCTGCGCCTCCAGTGGCGGACGCAAACCGGGCAGGTATTCCTCCGCATCCGGGTTCTCGCCGGGGCCGAGGTCGTGCGAGTGCTTGACGATGCCTTCCCTCACCTCAAAGGTGAGGTTCAATCCCGGAAAACGTGCGTAGCGCTGCTCGAAGCTTTCCACAATGCGCACAGCGTGCAGGTTGTGGTCGAAGCGCGCGCCGAAGCGGTTCATCTGGCGGTCCAGAGCTTCCTCCCCGGCATGCGCGAAGGGCGGATGGCCGATGTCGTGGGCCAGCGCCAGCGCCTCGGTCAGATCCTCGTCGAGCGCCAGAACCGCCGCCACCGTGCGGGCGATCTGAGCCACTTCGATGGTGTGCGTCAGGCGGTTGCGAAAGTGATCGCAGAGGCCGGGAGTAAATACCTGGGTTTTGGCCTCCAGCCGGCGGAAGGCGCGGGCATGCACGATGCGGTCCCGGTCGCGCTGAAACACGTTGCGGTAATGATGTTCGGGCTCCGGGTAGCGGCGGCCCCTGCTGTGCTCGACCGGAAACCGCAGATGGCGGAGCATGGCGTGCCCGGCCTATTGGGGCGGCAGGTCGCCATACGCCTGAATGGCGGTTTGACTGACGGGACCGACCACCGCGCGCAGGGGATCGAGCAACTTCCGCGCTTCGGCCGGCTTGGTAGCCGCCAGCACTTTGGCCAGCACGACGGTTGCCTGCTCCTTGGAGACGTAGATCGTGGGATGGTCGATCAGGGAACGCAACGTTTTTTCGCCCAGGTCGGGCTTGCCCTCGGCGAAGTAGACTTGGCCCAGCGACAGCTTGGCGAGCGGGCCATACCGCTGGTTGCCGGAACCGGCTACGGACGCGAACCGCTTCTCCGCATCGCTCATCTTTCCCTGGTCGGCGGCGATACAGCCCAGATAATATTCGGCGATGTAGCCTTCGTCGGTCCCGGAATCCTTCGCAGCCAGTTCGCTGAAAACCTTGGTGGCTTCCTTCTCCTTGGCCTCCTGGGTGGCAAAGCTGATGGGTGTCCCCGGCGCCGCTTGGCCGACGGGCGCCTCCTGCACCGCGATGGCGTGGGCCAGCGCCTCCTGGCGGACGGTTTGCAGATGCCCCCGATACAGCACGATGCCAACGACAATCGCCGCTACCGCCAGGGCCACCGCTCCATATCGCAGGATCTCGGTCTGGTGCTCTTCAAAGAAATCGACCGTGTGCCCGACTTCGAGGGCAAACTTGTCGGTCTTCAACTCTTTACGCGTGATTCTAGCCACAGAAACCTCAGGTTGGTTGGAACTCCTATGGTAGCACGGGGAGCGCGTCCTTGCCTGTCTGCCACGGCCGTCCCTTCGAAAACATCTGCAAATGCGCAATTGCCTATTGACACGGCAAGCCACTCAAGTACAATCCAGAATGGCGGCAAATTTTCCAAACCGAAGGCGGCGCTAAATGTTCAAAACAAAAAAACTGCGGCCTGCTGTCCTGCCCGACAGCGACCAGTTCACCAGCACGGACGTGGCCCGTATCTGCGGAGTCAGCCTGCGCCAGTTGCAATGGTGGGACGAACGGAGCGTCGTTTCGCCGCGCCAGGACGGCCATAAGCGCGTTTACCTTGCTCAGGAGGTGCTGGAGGTATCCGTCATCGCCGAGCTGCGGCGGAAAGGATTCTCGCTCCAGAAGATCCGGCGCGTCCTGCGCTTCCTGCAGAAGGACATGGGCAAGCGCCTCAGCGAGGCTCTCCAAAGCGAGTCGGAAGTCCATCTGCTCACCGATGGCAAATCCATTTATATGGAAGAGGCGCCCGACCGGATCATCGATCTGCTCAAGAATGCCCGCCAGCCCATGTTCCTGGTATGCGTCAGCGACCAGGTGCGGCGGCTGTCGCAAGCCACGAAAAAGCCGCCCAAATCGGAAGCCAGCCGCGCGGTGCGCAAAGCGCGCGCCGTTTAGAGGGCCATCGCTCCGTTTGCGTGGCATCGCGCGTTTGACCGGCGGCTGCCCGGTTTTCTATACTGGAAGGACGCGATGTATATCCTGATCACACTTATCCATGTAATCGTCTGCGTCTTCCTGATCATTGTGGTGCTGCTGCAAAGCGGGAAGGCGGCCGACTTGGCGGGAGCTTTTGGCGGTATGGGTTCGCAGACCGCCTTCGGACCGCGCGGTTCCGCCACGCTGCTGTCGAAGGCCACCACGGTGTCGGCCATCGTCTTTATGATCACGTCGATGTCCCTTTCCGTCTTGGCCACGCGCGCGAATGGGGGCCCGGGCAAGACGGTTCTGGACTCGTCGGGCGCGAAGCAGACAACTCCGGCCAAGACAGCGCCGGCCAAACCGGGGCCGATTTCGCTGACGCCAAGTAAGCCCGGCGGCGCTCAGGGCAAGACGGTGCCGCTCAACATCCCGGCCGCGCCCCAGAAGGCGCCTGCCGCGCCGGTCCAGCCGAAGAAGTAGCAACCATTGCGGAGGTGGCGGAATTGGCAGACGCACTAGCTTGAGGTGCTAGCGGGAGCAATCTCGTGGGGGTTCAAGTCCCCCTCTCCGCACCAGAGATTCCAAGGTACTTACGGGCCATCCTGATAATGGATGGCCCGATGCGTTTTGGCTCACGGTGCAGTTTTTGTAGTGGTTTGGAAAAACATCGCAGCACAATTTCGTATCCGCACTAACGCCGAGCCATTGGCCCGTGCCGCCGCAAGACCCCTTCGAGTCCATGCTATACCGCCGACTTCGGCGCATCATCGAAGCATCGTCACGCGGACGGTCTGGATGGACCCCTAGCCCCACGGCAACCTGCTCAAAGGAAGAGAAAGAGGATAGGCACCCGTCAGCAGCTTTAGCTAAAATTCCCCCGCTCATCAAGCACCACCGGCGAAACCTTCCGCATAGGAATTGCGATGCGATACCGCGCATAGCGATGCTCGCCGACGCGGAGCAGCGCTCCTTTGGCCACCAGATCCTGCTGCTCATCCGAGGTGGAGAGGCGCTTGATCGTGCCAGCGAGCAAGCCCGTTCCCATCAGGAAATGCTCCTCCGCCTTGCGCAGGCGGGTTGCATCCAGGAGAAATTGGGCCAGTCGGGTTGTTGCCAGTTCCACTTCATGAGCGATAGCCCCGGTTTCTATCGCTCATCGTATATACTATTTGTGATTGATAGCAAGGCAGTCTATCGCTCATTTAACATCCGGCAGCTCGCCTCCTTCTGGCCGGACCCGCCAGCCAAAATCGCCTCGACCGCAATTCGCCGGTGAATCATAACTAAAGACAATCTGGCTAATACACGCACACCGCATAAACAATCAAAAGAACGGAGAACCTCCTCGTTTGGGGTCCGAGCGGCCGGATCCTTCGCATCGTGTGCGCGCCTCGGCACGGGAAAGTTGAACGGTCGGGCTGCCCACGGTAAGCTTAAGTGATCGTAAGAAAAGGAACCGCACTGAACTTAACGGCCATCAAGCGCATCCTGAACTTTGCCGCACGCGGCCTTCATCCACGGATTCGAGCCAGGTGGGTAAGGGCTTTCATCGTCATTCTGTCCTGTGCCGCGACGACGGTGGCCTGCCCTGCGCAGACATTTACTACCCTTTTGGATTTCAACGGGACGAGCGGTGCTGGCGGCACGTCTCTCGTTCAAGGCTCCGACGGGAACTTCTACGGGACGACCGGAACAGGCGGGACGAGCAACGCTTGCGCATCTGGCTGCGGCACGATCTTCAAGCTTACTCCGTCTGGCGCCCTGACGACGCTGCACAGCTTTGAGCAGACGGACGGCGGAAATCCAATCGGGCTGGTTGAAGCCGCCGACGGGAACTTCTACGGGGCAACCAGCGCAGGTGGGACCAATGGCCATGGCACGATCTTCAAAATTACTCCCTCGGGCGCTCTGACAACGCTGCACAGGTTTGTCGGGACGGACGGTAGTAACCCAAGCGGCACATTCGTCGGGCTGGTTCAAGCCAGTGACGGGGACCTCTATGGCGTAACCAGCGCAGGCGGGGCGAACAACTCCTGCACATCCGGCTGTGGCACGATCTTCAAAATCTCCCTGGCGGGTGCGCTGACGACGCTGTTCAGCTTCGACCAGTCAAACGGCAGCAGCCCGATCGGACTGTTCCAGGGCGCCGACGGGAATTTCTACGGGATAACTAGCGCGGGCGGGACCAATGGCGATGGCACAGTCTTCGAGTTTACTCAGGCGGGCGCGCTGACGACGCTGCACAGGTTTGTCGGGACCGACGGCAGCAGCCCAGCCGGGCTGGTTCAAGGCGCCGATGGGAACTTCTACGGGATCGGCGGGGGCGGCGCCTATGGCGATGGCACCGTGTTCAAAATCACTGCCACAAATGAGCTGACGACGCTGTACGAATTCAACGGGGAGAACGGGTCCGGCCCCTCCTGGTTGATGCAAGGCAGCGACGGTAATCTCTACGGGACGAGCGGCGCGGGCGGGCCCAACAGTGACGGCTCGATCTTCAAAATCAGTCCGGCTGGCACGCTGACCACGCTGCTCTACTTTAATGGCGCCGACGGCAAGAAGCCGACGGGGCTGGTGCAAGCTACAGACGGTAGCTTCTACGGCACCACCTCCGGTGGCGGACCCGATAGCGATGGCACTGTATTTAAGCTATCTGTGGGCCTTGGCCCGGTCCCGTCGCTGAACCACGGTGGTTTAGTGAATGCCGCAAGCTATGCGCCCCTGGTGGCTCCCGGCAGCATTGCTTCGATTTTCGGCGAATTTCTCCTGTCCTCGCCGATGAGCGCCACCGAATCGCCGCTTCCCCCCAGTATCTCGGGGCTTTCAATTCAATTCGCCAGCACTCTGGCGCCTCTGTTCTTCGTTGCCTCTGGGCAGGTCAATGTCCAGGTCCCCTGGGAATTGAGCGGGCAATCGGTGACGACTCTAACTGCCACTCTGAACGGCCAGACCAGCACCGCGCAGACGGTGGGGCTCGCGGCCTTCGCGCCGGCAATCTTCACCACGAATACGGAAGGCTCGGGCCAGGGAGCGATCCTTGACACATCCTATCGGCTGGTGGATTCCTCCAACCCGGCGACCGCCGGCAGTAGCTTCGTCCTGATTTACTGTACCGGTCTTGGGGCGGTCACCAACCAGCCCCAGACCGGTTCACCCGGGCTTAGCGACCCGCTTTCATGGTCGGCTACGCCAACGGTGACAATCGGCGGAGCGGCGGCGAATGTGCAGTTCTCCGGTCTCGCGCCCGGCTTTGTGGGCCTCTACCAAGTGAACGCGCAAGTGCCCGCTGGGTCCGCCACCGGGTCTGCGGTACCCGTCGTGATCTCCATGGGCGGAGTGGATTCGAATACCGTCACCATGGCCGTGCAGTAACGTCCGCGCTCCACCGCGCGCTTCGCAGATCGCCGTTCTCGGCCGTTCCCGGTGAACAGCCACTCGCTTGCACAGTTCCCCGTCATCCCGCGAAGCATCGGCAAGGCCCTCGTGCTGAAGATGCCAAGCGGTGCCTCACGCGCGTCACGCCTGCCCCGTCTGCCGTTCGTCGGCAAGGATCTGGTTCAACCGCTCCATCACGGCGAAGGCGTCGGCGACGTAGAGAACGTCCGCTTTGCCGCGCGCCCATCCGCAATTCGGGTCCAGGTTGATGGCCCGCCGCTCGTTGATGAACCGCCAGCCCACCACATGCGGCTCTTCGCCATGACAGCAGGTGGCCAGGCCCTTCGGATGCCGCGGCGTCGATCCCGTCTGGCCGACCTGGTTCAGATGCGTCATGAAGGGGAGCACCGCCTGGCCTTCGCCGCTCAGGTCCACCAGCGATTTGCTGCCGCCCAGCGAGGCTTGCGCGAGTTGCAGGAATCCCAGGATCAGCCGCTCGGCATCCGCCGGATGCGTCTGGCCGTCGGCCTGCTTTTTGGTCCATCCGGCGCCGGCCACCAGCAGGAGATCGGCCTCCGGACGGATGGTCTGCCGATCCGTGCGTGGCGCGCGCCAACCGGAGAACGCCGTACGGCGCAGGCGATCGTCTACCGCGACGGGCACGCGCTCCAACGCGGCGTGCGCGGGAGCGCCCTGCCAAGGCTCGCCCGATCCCGGCTCCAGCAGGATGAACCATGGCTGTTGCGCGGGCTGTGGGGCGGGCTGTTGCGCGGGCCGTTGCGCGCGAGTGGAGACGCCCTCGATCCTCTGGCGGTAATACCAGCGGGTCACGGCGGGAGCGCCGTCTTCCACCGTGACAGCGGTCGCGTGCGTATCAGCGCGGCCATGCAGGCGTTGCGCGACACCGGCCAGGCAGCGCGCCCAGCGCGAAGTGCCCGGCGCCAAAATCAGTGTGGCCCCCGACGCTTGCGTCAACGCTTCGGCGGCGGCTGCGTCGGTGGCGTAACGGGCGGTTGCGAAGTCGTGGCCAGTCACCGCCAGGAATCGCGCCGCGCTGCAGCCCCCGATGGAATCGGCCGCGGCCTGGGCGTCGTCAGCCGCCACTAGGCCGACGGCAAGGCTTGCGCCAGATAGTCCCTGGCGCAGCGTTATGGCCGCCGCGAGCGTTTCTAATGCGGCTTTCGAAAGCGATCCGTCCGCTTCGGTATGGGTGAGAAAGAGAATCGTTTCCATGGTCGATCCGGGTCAGTTTTTCGAGATCCACGCCGCGATTTCGCGCGCGATTTCAGCGGGATCGAGGTCCTTGACCACGCGCGTTTCGCGTTGCTGCCTGGGCGCGGCAGCGCGCAGGAAGCGCGCCCCATCCGCCGCGGGCCGGAACGGTTTGGCTCTTTGCAGCGCGGGCATGACGCCGCGCAAGTTGGCCATGCCGATCTGCGGATTGTTGCGCGGCTCGGGTAGATTGCCGGTAGCCCATCCGAGCGCCGCCGGCGGACCCACGCACACCGACAACTGGTGCCGCCCGCCTTCCACGCGCTCCAGGATCTCCAGCGCACCATCCGGGCGCACGCGCAGCTCGTCCACGCCCTGGAACTGGTCCACGATGCCCAGTTGCTCGCCCAGCATCTGCAAGGTGGCGCCGGCGCCGCGCGAGGCGGATTCCCATCCGCCGAACAGCAGCAGGCGGGCCATATCCAGACCGGCGATCGCCCGTATGGCCTCCGCCAACGCGGCTGCCACATCGTGCGCCTCGGTGAATCCGCCGGCCGCGCCATCCACCGCCACAAACTCGAACGCGGCCTTCTGCGCCACAGTCATCATGACTTGCTGCAGCTTGGCTTTCGGCCCCAGACTCACCAGCCAGACCTTGCTGCCGGGCGACTCGGCCGCCAGGTGCGCCGCCTCGTACAATGCATGCGCCGCCCACGGGTCGAGGATAGCGGGCAGCATGGTCTCGTTCTTCAGCACCGGACCGGCCGGGCCGCTCACCGGCTCCAGGGTCTGCAAAGGATCGGGCACAATGCCGGCGCACACTACAATTTGATATCCGGAATTCATGATTGGCGTCGCTCAATTTTCGGTGGAGTGCAGCCCCCCGGCGCCCGCGCGGAACGCAATGTTGGTGCGCACCGGATCGTCGTCCAGCGGCTGCCTGCAGTTCCAAAGACACGCTCCGCAAAAAACGCATTTCTCGCGGTCGAACAGCGGCACGCCATTCGGCCCCGGCGTGAGCGCCTGCCCCGAGCACATCTCAATGCACAGCTTGGTGGCGCAACGCTCGCAGAAATCGGGATACAGGAACGTGACATGGTCGGCATATCCGGCGGGCGCCTGCACCTTGCCGCCCACCAGCATCGCGTCCTGCTGGGACATCAATAACTGCCCATCGTAGGGCACCGCCGGCCAGCCGCAGCAATCCATCAGCGCATCGTGCATGGCGATGCCGCGCCCGTAACATTGGTGCCGCACCCGATCGATGTCGCCCGGAGTGAGTTTGCCGCGGTAGTATTCTTCCAGGTTGGGGAGCAGTTGCGGTTCGCCCGCAATCGAGAAGCGGCCTTTGGTGGCGCCCGCCAGCGCCATGCCGATCAGTCCGCTCACCACGCCGTGATGGAAGCCGTCGCGGGCCTTCTCGGCGACGCGTCCTTCCCGCTCCACCCAGCTCGCGCGGCGGCGCGCCACATAGGTCTCTTCCAGATTGGCTTTGGTGAAAGGCTTGCCCGCGCTGCGCAGTTCCTTCACGGCTTCGGCAAGCTGGATGCCCGTGGTCCAGGCTTCATCCACCCCCGATCCGGTCAGGACATTGGTGCTGCCGGAGCACTCGCCGATGCGCGCGTATCCATCGCCCGCCAGAAACGGCTCGCCGCGCTTGCCCGCTTCCTGCAGCGACTTGGCGCCCCACGAGCGCAGCCTGCCGCCTTCCAGATAACGCCACAGATACGGATGCAGCATGTAGTGCTGGAGATAGCGGTACGACGTGCGCGCCGGGTTGTGGAACCAGGAAGGCACGAAGATCCCCACCGAAGCCACCCGGTTGGGATGGACATAGAAGAAGCCGAAGATCTCCGGCTCAGGGTAGCCGAACGTATGGAAGACCGTGCCCGGCTCCAGATCCACGCCTTCGCGCAGATCGACTACCATCTTGGCGCCCACGGCCCACTCGTGCTGATGGTGGCCGCCGGGTAGGCCGAACTGCGCATCGAGCTGCCGGCCGACCGCACCCACGGGTCCGTCGCCGACTACGGTGAGCGTGGCGCGCATATCCATGCCCGGCATGTAACCCGCATCGGGATGGCCTTCGCGATTGGTGCCCTGATCGAGCAGCCGCACGCCCACCACCCGCTCGCCTTCCATCAGCGCTTCGGAAACGGGCATGCCGGGCCAGATCTGCACGGTGCCATTGCTCATGGCCTGCGCGCCGGTCCACTGCATAAATTGGCCGATGGAGAGCAGTAGTCCGCCATCTTTGCGCAGGAAGGACGGCGTCCAGGGCAGTTCGAAGGCTTGATTGCGCGGCAGGCGGAGCAGACGCAACAGCCGGTCGGCCGCACGCAGCGTTTTTGAGCGGCGGCTGGGCGAGCGGCGGCTGGCCCCCATGGGATCCAGCAAATAAACAATCTTTTCCTGGCGGACCGGCGCTGCCATGGGGATTTCCGCCGGATTGAGATCGGGGAAGCTGGCGCGGATGCCGCGCGCGCGAGTTACCGCCCCGGAGACGCCGAAGCCGATATCGTCGGCGCGCTCATAGCAGATCACCTGCAGGTTCGGATCGGCGTCGCGCGCCAGCGTGGTCAGGAAACCGCCCATGGCCGGCCCGAAGCCGACGCAGACGATATCCACGTCCATTGACTGGCGCTCTTCAGGCATTGTTTGTCATGCGGCTCATGCGGGATAGTCCAGCGCTTCCGGAATCATCACGCGCTGCAGCGCCTCGGCTGCGCGATCCTTCGCCAGGTGCGATCCGGTCAGGCAACCGTCCATGCGCACGCGCAGCCGGCTGAACTGGTCGTATCCTTCGAATCGTGCGCAGGGCCCCGCTTTCGCCGCGTGCGAGCCGTCGCTTTCGATCACGTCGGTGTAGCCGCGCGCCAGGCTGGCGATGCCCGGAATCATGCCTTCCATGGCTTCCAGCTCTTCCCCGTGATAACAGGAAGCGCAGCCTTCTGTATCCCAAGCCGGATGGCGGTTATACCCGAAGACGAGCTCGGCGCAGATGCGGCCCACTTCGCCGGCGGCGCGGGCGCTCTGTACGTGGCAGAGGTCCGTGAAGAAAGTGAGCGTACCAGGGGCGGCGGCATCGCCTCCTTTGGCCTCCAGTTCCAGCACGTCGAGGATCTGGCAGCGGGAAGCCAGCAGCCAGCACAGCGCATCAGCCAGCGGGAAAGTGACCCCGTGGCGGGAGCTTTGATACAGGCGGCTGCCCTCGGCGTCATTCGCCTTCTGCAAATGATGCAGCGACCACAGCCACATCTGCATGGCGGTAGCCAGCGTGCAAGCGCCGGTGCCCGGATGGGTGGAGGCGATCTCGCGCATCTCGCCGATCCAGTTGCGGAACTGCGCCAGGAACAGCTCGTCCGTCATAGTCAGCGTCAACTGGCGGCGCTGCACGGCCTCGGGACCTTCATAGGTGGCTTCGAGCTGCGCGTCCATCCACTTGTGGCCCAGGAATCCAGGACAATCTTCGGTAATGCCGTACCCGCCCATCAGGCTGACAGCTTCGCGCATCATATTGGCGCCGTGGCCGGTGTTCCAGAGCTTGCAGGCCGGACAGAGGACGTTCGCGATTGAATCTAACAAGGCGAAATGGATCAGCGGGTCGGGCTCGCCTTGCTCGCCGTGGTTGGTGGTTGGTGGCTGGTGGCTGGTGGTTTTGTTCGCCAGGTAGTCGAGGGCTTGTTTTTGCAGCTTGCGCATGGCGCGCAGCGTGCTTGTGCTGCCAGTAACTCCTTCGGCGGCGAACTTCTCATTTTTCACGCTTTCCAGGGGATCGAGCTCGTCGAACAGCCGGGCGGCTGCAAACCCCAGAGACGCGCTGGCCTCGCCGGTGGCCCAAATCTCGATGAGCCGGTGCAGCGTGTCCTCCTTAAGCTGCAAACCGAACTCGTAACGCGGCGAGCCGGGCGCGGCGCTTTCCCCGCCGCGGAAGCGCCCGCGTTGATAGCGAATGATAGGCTCGATGGCGGAGAGCAGCTTGGCGGCGGTCATCACCCCGACGGTGACACGCGTCCGCCGGAAGACGGCTTCGATGATCTCGCCGTGGCTGTAGCGCGGCACGATCACGCCGTTCTTGATGGAGTAGCCGCCTACGATGCGGCTGGCCGGCACGCGCAAGCTAAAGATGGGATCGCTGGTCGAGGACAACTGGTGCACCAGTTTGCGCGTGGGCACGCCTCGGTCGAAGGTGCCTGGATCGGTTTCGTGCAGGATCACCATGCAGGTTTTCGAGATGCGCGCGTCGTCCGTGTCCACCGCGGCGGTCACGAAATTAGCGAAACCCATGTTGGTGATGAACCGGCCGCGCTTTTCGACCTGCAGGATTGGCTCGGCGCCTTCCACCCACTCCACCACCCTTACCTTCCCGGCGAGGATGCCGGTTTCAACGCCGACGTAAGGGATCGGCTCGGTCAGGCAGAACGCGCCGCGCCAGGGCTGGCGGTCCTCGCCGGGTTGAGCGGGCGCGCAGAGGCGCATGTAAGTGTCGCGCTGCTCGGGGGTACCGCGCTCGTGGATCGGAGCGAGCGCCAGACAACCGGCCAGACTGCCTGTAGCCGCGCCCGCATCCACCCAGGCCAGCTCGAATGCCACCAGGGCCAGCGCCAGGTTCTTGGGACCTTCGACCAGGCCGCCCTGCTCAGGATCGAGGAAAACGCCCGTGATGCCAGAGGCATCGAAGTGCTGGAGAAGGCTCTGCTTGGCGGCGGTCCAGGCGTGGGTGTTGCGCGCGCCTTCGGCAACCAGCCGCGCCACAGGGCCGCGGGCCACCGCGCGCGTCGACTGCACCAACATTTGAAGATCGTACCGATTGGCGAAGCGCCATTGGATCTGCCGGATATCGTCGCCGGGCAAAGCGCGCAACGTCTCGGGCTTGGGCTCTACGGCTGTAGCCATGGGGACCATCCTTTTTCGATTGGATTTAGAGTGCAATCCCGATGCCAGGGGGAATTGCCCCGAAAATGGCCCAATTCAGGAGATAGTTGTCTCGAAAATGGGGCTTGCGAGGTGGCGAGTAGGGTGTATTCACCCATCGTTGGCGGCTGCCCGCGCGCCCTGCAGGCCGGAGCGGCATTGGGCCGTTGGGACCGTTAGCAGCCCGTGGTAGAGGCTCCGGCAGGCTGAATGTTTCTCCACCAAGGTCTCAAGCTGTTGGCTCGCCACGGTGGGGCAGCCGCGGGGCAGGGGCTTTCGCCTGCCAACCGCAACTCACAGCGGCTTCTACCACAGGCTGCTGGTCTAGGGTACTTGGCGGGGTGCCTAACGGCTTCTCGGCTTCGCCTTGTGTTCGCCGTGCGCGGCCGGAGATGGCCTTCCGCCTTACGAGCGGCCGAGGAACTCGCGCATGTACTGGATCACTTCCGGCGTCTTCTCGTGAATCACCCAATGCGTGCCCTCCGGCACGCGGCGCACCTTCAGGTTCTTCACGTACTGGTCCAGTCCGTCCAGGTTGCCGGTGAGCAGGGCCGTGTCTTTTTCGCCCCAGATCACAAAAGTGGGGATCTCGATCGGCTTCATCTCCGGCAGCGTGTTGTCCGTCGCGGCCTGCGCGCCACCCACCGGCGAGTGCAGCCGCGCCGCGCGATAGTAATTGAGACCGCCCGTCAATCCACGTCCCCAACTCGCCAGGTACTCCTTGCGATCGGCGTCGGTGGCCCACGGCTTCAGCAGTCCTTGCAGATTTTGAAAATCGTTCTGGCTCAGGACCTTTTCCGCCTGCGGCGAATTGAAGAGGTTGAAATACGCGCTGGCCTTTTGCTGTGCGGGATTGTTCGCCAGCTCGCGCGCGAATACCGTGGGGTGGGGCGCGTTCACGATGATGAGCTTGTCCAGCATCTCCGGATGCGCGGCCGCAAACGCCCAGGCGATGACCCCACCCCAGTCGTGCCCCACCAGCACGAACTTGCGTGCCTTCAGCTTCACGGCCAGCGCGCGCACGTCTTCCACGATCACCGGCACGCGATACTGCTCCACAGCCTCCGGCATGCTCGAGAGATTGTAGCCGCGCATGTCCGGAGCCACCGCGTGGTGATCCTTGGAGAACTCCGGCACCAGGTCCTTCCACTCGTACCAGAATTCCGGAAATCCGTGCAGAAACAGGATCAGCCGACCCTTGCCCTGCTCCACATAATGCAGCTTGACGCCGTTCACTTCGGCGTAGCGGTGATGCCACTTAGTCTGTGCCATAAGAGTAGTCGAAGTCAGAAGCGCTGTGCTAAGCCATCTTTTCCAGGACCGCATCGGTCACCTCCTGCGTGCTGTTTGTGCCATCCAAATCCGGCGTGCGGACGTTGCCCTCGGCCAGAACGGCGGCCACCGCCCGCTCCACTTCGCGCGCGGCCTCGGGCAATTCCAGGTGCTCCAGCATCATGGAGGCGCTCAGGATGGCCGCCAAAGGATTCACTACGCCTGTGCCCGCGATGTCGGGCGCCGAGCCGTGTACCGGCTCGAACATCGAAGGATAGCGCCGCTGCGGATCCAGGTTGGCGCTGGCCGCCAATCCCATGCTGCCGATGATGATGGCCGAAATGTCGCTTAGGATATCGCCAAACAGATTCGAAGCCACCACCACGTCGAAGCTCTCCGGCCGGCGAATTAAGTTCATTGCCGCGGCGTCCACCAGCAGCGATTCCGTCTCGATGCCCGGAAAATCGGCCGCCACATCCTGGAAGACGCGGTCCCAGAGCGCCATGCCGTATCCCTGGGCGTTCGATTTGGTGATCGAGGTGACCCGCCGTTTCTTGCCGCGCTTCACCGCCAGCTCGAATGCATAGCGCACCACCCGTTCGACGCCGCGGCGCGTAAAAACGGAAGTCTGTATGGCCACTTCTTCCGGCTGCGCCATGTAGACGAACCCGCCCACCTGCGCGTACTCGCCTTCGGTGTTCTCGCGCACGATCACCATGTCGATCTCGCCGCCCGCGCGCCCGGCCAGCGGCGATTTCACGCCCGGATAGAGGTACGCCGGGCGCACGTTGGCGTATTGGTCGAAAGCCCGCCGTATGGGCAGCAGCAACCCGTTCAGCGTGGTGTGATCGGGAATATCCGGATGTCCCACAGCGCCCAGCAGGATCGCGTCGCACGGCTGCAGCAGATCCAGCGCGCCCGCCGGCATCATCTTCCCCCAGCGGAAAAAGTGCGTTGCGCCCCATTCGAAGTCCTGAAACGCGAAAGTGACGTTATGTTTGTGGGCCGTCTTCTCCAGCACGCGCTTGGCCTGGGGCACGACCTCCAATCCCACGCCATCCCCGGCGATCACCGCAATTGTGAAGGTCTTCATGGAACCTTTCAATTCTACCGTGGTGGAATTCTATCTTGGTGGCGCAGGCGGTTTCGCCTGTGTTTATGCGGCACCAGATCCAGAGCAAACGACATCCGCGGTGTCTCATTTCGGAAGTATGATGAGAGCAGCGATGCAGCAATCGTCGATATCGTTTTTACTGGCAGCCCTCACTTTTTCCGTGCAGTCGCCTGCCGCGGATTGGCCGCGCTTCCGTGGACCGAATGGCGCTGGATTCGCGGAAACCTCCGCGCTGCCGGATAGCATCGGACCAGACAAGCATGTGGTGTGGAAGATCGCTCTGCCGCCCGGCCATTCGTCTCCGGTCATCAGCGGCGATCGTATCTTCCTTACGGCGTTCGAAGGAGACAAGCTCTTCACGATCGCCCTGGATCGCGGCAGCGGCAAGATCCTGTGGCGTCGCGAATCTCCGCGCGACCGTCATGAGAAGCTCGACGCACAGAACAGCCCGTCCTCGCCGAGTCCAGCGGCGGACGGCCGCAACGTTTACGTCTTTTTTCCCGACTATGGGCTTCTCTCCTACACCTTCGACGGCCAGCAACGCTGGCGCACCCCGTTGGGGCCGTTCGACAACATGTATGGCATGGGTGTGTCCCCCATTCTGGCCGGCGATAGAGTCATTTTGATCTGCGACCAGGGGCACGACTCGTTCGCCGCCGCGTTTTCTCAGGCCGACGGTAAGCAAGCCTGGAAGACGCCGCGGCCCGAAGCTCTCAGCGGACACTCCACGCCGATTGTGTATCGGCCGCCAGGCAAGGGCGTCGATACCGGCGATGACGCCGGCATTCAAATCATCGCGCCCGGTTCATTCCGGATGGATGCCTACGATCTCGCGTCGGGCAACAGCGTCTGGTGGGTGAATGGCCTGGCTTCGGAGATGAAATCGGTGCCGGTGCTGAATGGCGATACGATTTATCTTAACGGCTTCAATTCGTCCTTCAACGATCCGGGTAAACATATCCCAATTCCCTCGTTTGCGGATGCGCTGGCGCAATATGATGCCAACCACGATGGCGCATTGCAGCAATCGGAGCTGCCTGAGGGCCCCATGCGCCTTTTTTTCCCGTTCGAAGACACCAACCATGACGGAAAACTGGACGCCGCCGAATGGAAATCCTTCCAGGCGGTGATGGCCGCGGAGAACGGTTTGCTGGCGCTGCACGCCGGCGGCGCCGGCGACATGACCGCCACGGCGCTGCGCTGGAAGTATCAAAGCAAGGTGCCGCAGCTCCCCTCCGTGCTGCTCTATCGTGGAGTGATCTACATGATCAACGATGGCGGTATTCTCACCACCATCGATCCGGCCAACGGACAGCCGTTCAAACAGGGCCGTCTGCGAGGCGCGGTGGACAAGTATTACGCTTCGCCGGTGGCGGCCGACGGCAAAGTTTTCTTCGTCGGTAACTCCGGCGTAGTCACGATCCTGAAGGCCGGTCCGGATCAGGAGATTCTATCGGTCAGCGAGCTGGACGACGAATGTTTTGCCACGCCGGCGATTGCCGATGGGCGCATCTATATACGCACTCGCGGGATGCTTTATTGCTTCGGCTTGTAATAGAAAGAACAAAGCAACCGCCGATAAGCGCTCCTACTTAGCTTCTACCTCCAACGGGCCGGCGTGGTCCGGCTAGTTGCCCCTCGCGTGGCCGGAATCCAAACTGTATCGCTGTGCGACCTTTCGCGCTGCCTGACGGAACAGGTATGGTGCCCATCGCCGGTCAGCGAACTTCCGGATGTGAGGGACCGTCTTGCCAGTGACCGTAACAACGCCGGCTGTCGTAGTCACAGTAAGGTGGCCTTGACCCCTTCACCCCGCTGGGCTTACGTCGGCACACTAGTACTACATTCAGGTAATGGGAAGGCCGAAATTGTAGATGCACTGTGTAGTACTTTTCACATTGAAGCCAGGCTGTTCTAGCAGCTATAGTGATTGTGAACGTCCAAATAATCGGGGCCCGTGCCTTTCGCCGCTAATGCCTGACGAGGAAACTGGCTGATCGGCATCCTGGCCGGATGCTGACACACTGGCACAACCTCCGCCGCCGGAGCACGGCCAGTCGCCAACCTTGGCGGATTGGAGCCTGCGAGCGAGCCCCGGGATGATGACTTTGTCCGATGCGCCGGGCTTGTCCCGCAGGCCCCGGCGTCTTGCGCTTTACGTGCTTCGGCGTACAAAATCCCCGAACGGATTTACTCTTCACCCTTCGCTATCCTTGACCATAACATGACCAGCATGGTACAAAGATGCAGTACGGAGTCTTCCTGAACGCCAACTCGCGCAGTATAGGCGAGCAACCCGGAGCATAAGATGGATCGCACTGTAGGAGTAGTTCTGATCTGTGTCATGAGCTCACTACTCCTTTCCGCCCAGACCTCCCCGGTCACGGCCCACACCAACGGCCGCTACTTCGCGGACAGCGGCGGAAAGCCTATACTCATCATGGGAGACTCGCCTCAGTCGATGATTGCGAATCTGGACCCGAACGCAATGGCCGTTTATATGGCGGATCGTCGCCGGCTAGGATTCAATTCCATCCTCGTGGACGCATTGTGCACCACTTACACCGGAGGGAACGGAAATGGGACCTCGTACGATGGCACGGCCCCCTTCACCAGCGGTTCCAATCCTTCAAATTACGACCTCTCGACACCCAACAGCGCCTATTTCGACCAACTCGACGGCCTAATAAAGCGGGCCGCAAACGATAAGCTGCTTGTTTTTCTCGACCCCATCGAAACCGGCGGATGGCTCGTCACGCTTGAAAACAACGGTCCTACAAAAGCCTACAAGTTCGGAGCCTACCTGGGGAAACGGTACGCGGGGTTCGCAAATATCGTCTGGCAGAGCGGCAACGACTTTCAGAGTTGGAATACTAGCGCAACTGACAACAACTTGGTTCATCAGGTGATGTTGGGCATTGCCAGTACCGATCCCGGCCACAGCCAGACTATCGAGCTGAATTATAACTTCAGCTACTCCAACCTGGATCCGATTCTTGGGGATGTCCTGAATCTAGATTCATGTTATACGTATTACGAAACCTACAATTGCTTTGTGCGGGCGTATGCACGCTCGCCCCAGACTCCGGTCTTTTTGGTCGAGGCAAACTACGAATACGAAAACGGCACGGGTGCGCTGCCAGGGCCCGCCGGTACATATGTATTGCGCGAACAGGCCTATTGGACCCTGACGAGTGGAGGAGTTGGCCAGCTTTACGGAAACCATTATACCTGGCTTTTCCCTCCGGGCTGGCAGTCCTTCCTGGATAGTCCCGGCGCCATGGAAATACAGTACATCGACAAACTATTCGGAAAGCTGCCTTGGTGGAACCTGGTGCCCGATACTTCGCATGAGGTAGTGACGGCCGGATACGGCGCCTACAACGGATCCAACGGCGACCTCCCAGCGGCGACCTACTGCACGACGGCCTGGGTTCCCTCGGGCACATTCGCGCTTAGTTACTGCCCGAACGCCACCACGTTGACGGTCGATTTGGCGAGATTCTCCGGGCTGACCGAAGCCCGTTGGTACGATCCTTCGGACGGCACATTCAGCGCGATTGCCGGATCGCCCTTTCCCAACTCCGGTAAGCACGAGTTTCCGATGCCGGGCAATAATCATGACGGCGATCCGGATTGGGTGCTGGTCCTGGAACCGTCGCGCTGACGAACAGTCCGCGACCGGCCCCGAAACCAGTTCTGGCGGAAGCTAGTGGGAGTCGAACCCACCTGCAATACTAAGTACCGCACGACGGGTTTGAAGCCCGCGCCCAGCACCGGCCAAGATTAGCTTCCGTACCGATTGTAGCGGTTTTGGCAAAATGAAAGGATCATGCGCAGAATGCTGGTTCTCTTCGTTTTGCTGGGCGCGGCGTGCTGGGCGCAAGAACGCATCCCCATCATTCTCGATACCGACATCGGCGACGATATCGACGACGCCCTGGCGCTGGCCCTCGCACTGCAATCGCCGGAGCTGGATGTACGCGCGGTGACTACCGTCATCGACGATACCGAGACGCGTACGCGCTTGGCCTGGAAGGAGCTGGGGCTTTATAGCCGCCACGATGTTCCTGTCGCCACCGGCGCGAGCGAGCCGCTGCTCGATCCCATGCGCACTACCCGCGCGCGGCAATTTGAAGTGCTCACCGAAGCCGACACCGTCCCCGCAGCCGCGCACCGCCGCGCAGCCGATCTCATCATCGACACGTTGATGGCCTCCCCGCAGCCGATCACGCTGGTGCCCATCGGGCCGCTCACCAATATTGCGCTGGCGCTCAAAGGCGAACCGCGCATCAAGCCCAAGATCGCGCGCATTGTGCTCATGGGCGGAGCGTTCCATATGCTGCAACAGGAGTACAACATCTGGCGGGACCGTGTGGCCGCAGAGATCGTGTTTTCGTCCGGAGTGCCGATCACCGCCGTCGGCCTGGATGTCACGACGCGCTGCAAGCTCGAAGGCGCCGATCTGGCGCGCCTGCGGGCGGCCGACAATCCCGCCAGCCGCTTCCTGGTGAAGCTGATCGAGCTGTGGCAGAACGGCCATGCCGGCCAGTATCCGACACTGCACGATCCGCTGGCCGTGGCCGTGGCGTTTCAGCCCAATCTGGTCGAGACGCAATTGGGAAGCGTGCAAGTGGAAACAAGTTGCTGCGTGACGAATGGCATGACCATGTTTACGGCGGCCGATCAATTGCCGCACGGTATCCCGGCGACTACTCTGATAGCGCGCGACGTGGATGTGCGCCGTTTTCTGGATTTATTCCTGGCGAGGCTGGCTTCCCCGCCCCGCAACAAATAGTGCCGTGGGGCAGGCGCTTTCGCCTGCCAACGCTAGAACACACGTTTTCAAGACCGCACTGAGATGTGGGCCACGCGCTACGGCTTCGGTCCAACCGTAATCTCCAGGAAATCGGCTGTCTCCGATTCCGTCGCCGAGATAGGCCCGGTCGCGACGCCAGCCTCGACAAACGCCTTCGCCAGGGCTGTCGCGAATTGCCGCCGGTTGGCGCCGACCTCCAATGTTATCCCCGGCTGGGGCTTCCCGAAGACCAGGGCGGGCGTCAGCGACACCACGATGCCGGCCTGTTCCAAAGTGGCCTTGACCTGTTCGGCAAAGGTTGCAATCTCCGGATCTCCCGGGTGCACGACGATCGACACCTTTTGTCCTTTGAATGCCGCGAGCGCAGAGGCGATAGCCTGGCGCTGACCGGCCCCCATGCGCCTTGGAGCGAGCTGTTCTTCGAGCCGCAAGCGGGCCGTGCGCTGTTTTTCCACTTCCGATTGCAGCTCGAGGTTCAGCCCCTCCAGTCTCTTCAGCTCCTCAAGCGACAGTGCGGCCTGCGCGGTGGCGCGGGCGGCGCCGGCATTGGCCTGGGCGACGACTTCCGCCGATGTGATCTGGAACCGCTTGAGTTCCGCATTCTTGACGGAGGAAACCCGCGCCGCGAATAGAGCGATCAGCAGGCTGGCGGTCGCCGCCAGACATACGCACACAATATACGCGAAGGTCGACCAGTACAACCCCCTTTCCAGAAAATGCACATTGGAGAAGTCCGGCAAAGCATTTATAGCATGCCAGCCTGAATCGGCCTTTGCAACGGCAGCCGTACTTATAGACCCAGGAACTAGGATCGCCCGCTCGCCCGCTCGCCCCTTCGCCCGCTCAGACCGATCCCGCTCGGGCCAGGTGTAGCAGAACCGCTGGTACTCGCGATGCTGCGCTGGGCTATTCGTACCGCAATGCGCTCACCGGCTGAATCCGCATCGCCCGTAATGCCGGCGCCAGGCCCGCCAACAGTCCCACCAACACAATCAGGATCGTGGCGCCGACTGTCGCCCACACATCGTGTGCCCGGACGCCGTAGAGTTGCGATTCCGCCAACCGCCCCAGCGCATAGCTTGCCGGCAGCCCCACCGCCACGCCAATCGCGAGCAGCCAACCGACTTCGCGCATCACATTAAGCAGGAGTCCTTGCGGCGCGGCGCCCAGCACCAGGCGGATGCCAAACTCACGCGTGCGCCGCGCCACCGAGTACGAGATGGTCCCATATAGCCCGACCGCCGCCAGAATCGCCGCCAACACCGCAAACGCGACGGCCAGCGTCGCCATGAGCCGGTCCGTGTAGATGCTATCGCGCAGCATCACCTTCATTGAGGTGAGCTGGTCGATTGGAACATTGCGATCTAACTGCTTCACGGCTGCGCGTACTGCGGTCATGACGCGCGCTTCGTCGCCTTGCGAACGCACGAAGAAAGCGGATTGCTGCGTGAAATCCTCGCCGCCCTGCTCGAAAGGCACATACAGGATGCGCGGCGGTTTCTCCCGCAGATCGTTCATCCGCGAGTCTTTAACCACCCCTACAATTTGCGCGTTGGCTTCGTTGGACCCTATAATCACGTGGCGCCCGACGGGATTCGCGCCTTCAAAAAGAAACCCGGCGAACGCCTCGTCGATGATGACCACGGGCCCCGATTTAGCGTTGTCGTTCGCATCGAAGTCCCGCCCTGCCAGAAGAGGAATCCCCAGAGTGGCGAAGTAACCCGGACTGACCGAGTTCTCACTGCAATTGACGAACTCCTGGCCGGCGTTGCGCGATCCGGGGGCTTTAACGCCAGAGCCCCACCCCCAGCCGGCCAGCGGGATAAGATAGGCGCTGGCCGCGCTTTTCACGCCCGGAAGGCCGCCTAGCCTTTCGCGCAACTCGCGAAACAAAACGAGCCTGCGCTCGGATGTGTAGCCGTTCAGGCTCGGATCGATCGCGAAAGTGACCAGGTGCTCGGTCCGCATACCCGGATCGCTACGCACCAGGTTTACCAGGCTGCGCGTGAACAGGCCGGCACCGATCAGCAACAGTAAAGAGATGCAGATCTGGGCCACCATCAAGCCTTGGCGGGCTCGCGATTGCGAACCGCTGGCGCTCATGCCCGCGGTCTGCTCTTTCAGAGCCGGCGCGACACCGTATCGCATCGCTTGGAGAGCCGGCGCCAGACCGAATAGCAATCCGGTAAGCAGGGCGAGCGCCATACTATAGCCGAGCAGGCGAATGTCCAATTGTGGCGCCAGCCAGCCGCCGGCTGCGTCGGCCGGCAGGAGCGCCAACAGCCCCTCGGCGAGGTTCTCGGACAGGAACAGGCCCAGCAGTCCGCCGGCCAACGCCAGGATCCCGCTTTCCACCATTAACTGCCGGACCAGTTGCCCGCGGGTCGCGCCCACCGCCAGCCGGATTGCGATCTCCCGCTGCCGGGCGGTTGCGCGGGCGATCAGCAGATTGGCCACATTGGCACAAGCGATCAACAGCACCAGCCCGACCATCACCGCCAGAATCACCAGCGGAGTCTCCCATTGGGCGCTCAATACATTCAGCCCCTGGGCGGCCGGTTGTGTCCGCAGAGGTTTGGCGAGAATCTTTTTGCGGTCGTCCTCTTTGAGGCCTTGCATCTGCGGCAGCTCATCCCGGAACACGGATCGAAACAGCGGCAGCAGCATGGCGTCGGCACGCTGCCGGCTGACACCCGGCTTGAGCCGCCCCACGATACTGAGCCAGTAATAATCCGCCCGATCATTCCCCTTCCAGCCGGGGGAGAGCATGCCCATCATCGACATTGGCGCGAAAAAGTCGGGATCTCTTCCAGTGAGGAGGCCGCGGAAACCGCGCGGCGCAACGCCCGCGACCAGCACGGGTTGGCGGTTCACGGACACCTGGCTGCTCAAGATCCGCGGATCGGCTCCGAAATGGGATACCCAATAGGCGTAGCTGAGGACGATCGTGGGATTCTGGCCTGGCGCGTCGTCGGAGGGAATCAGCAGGCGTCCCAGCGCGGGCCTCACCCCCAGCACTTCAAAGAAATTGCCCGTGACCACTTCAGCGGACGTTCGTACAGCGTCCCCCCGCCGGGCCAGCGTCGCCGGAAAGCTGGATCGCGCCACAAGGCCGCTGAACGCTTCATTGCGATCGCGGAGAGCCTTGTACATCGGGTAGGAGTACACACTCAGGTTGTTGTCGCGGCGGGTCCATCCGAAGTTCTGATCGTTGGATTCGAGCCAAACCAGCGCGCCGGGATCTCGCACCGGCAGCGACCGCAGCACCACCTGATAGAGGAGCGAGAAGATGGCAGTGTTGGCGCCTATCCCGAGTGCCAGGGACAAGACCGCCAGCAGGGTGAACCCCGGCGAGCGCCGCAGGGTCCGCGCAGCAAATCGCAGATCGTTCCACATAAATGGTCCTTCGTGATAACAGCACGCGAACGGTCAAACTTGTTCTGTGTGTTCTCAACAGATTAGGGCAGACCAACGCGGCGTGGGTGTCCGGCTTCGGAGTGCGGTGTCCGCTTATGGACGCTATCATCCCCCCGCGCTCAACATATTCGCGAAAATCCGAAACGCTCCCGGCACCCCCGCCGGCAGCTCCCGGAACCACGAATAGCCGCTGAAGATGTACACGCCTTTGCCGTAGCGCGTGAACAGCATGCCGCCGGCCAGCGGCTTCTCATCCGGATCGTTGGATTCCAGCACCGTTTGATAGTGCGAGTCCCATTCCGAAGCGAAGTACAGCCCACGCTCCTGTATCCATCCTGCGAAATCCTTCTCCGTGATCTCGTTCGGCGAATGCAGCAGCGGGCTCTGCGGATTCGGAAACGTCACCGGCGCCTCCTCCACGGATACGCGCCCGTGACTGATCGTGAACGGATAGGGCCCCATCGGCGCGACGTTCGAACCCACCGGCGGAAAGTTCGAATCGGTCACGTTGTATTGGTCGATAAGTGTGCCACCGTTGCGTACATAGTCCAAAAGGCGCGGCAGGTTGGCGCGCAGGTCGGCGCGCACGTTGTAGGCGCGCACGCCAGTCACGATGGCATTGAATTTCGAGAGGTCGCCCTGCTCCAGATCCGACGCCGTCAGCAGGGTCACTTCACAGCCAAGCTGGCGGATCGCATCCGGCATTTCGTCGCCCGCGCCCATCACGTAGCCGATTTTGTGCGCGGTCACCCGCACATCTACCGGCACCAGCTTGACCACCGCCGGCGGGAACACCGTCAAGGGCGGCAGCGGCGGATGCGAGATCACCAGCATGCCCACACCAATCTCGCGGCCTCCGACTTCGGCAGCGGCCCGCAGATACGCCGGCGGATCGGGCGTGGCGGGCTTCACGTCGAACGCCAGCGGCTGCTGTTCGCCGGCCTTGGCCTGCTCGAACCGGCGCGCCAGCGGCTCCGCGCTCCAACCCGGATCGAGCGCCAGTTTGACGTCGCCGGCTGCCTTGGGCACTTCCGCGCGCACTTCGATTTCCACCTTGCGCGCGGCGCCATTCGGGAATAGCACCACATCTTGCGGCAAGTTCAGCGCTACCGGCGGCACTACCGTCAACGCCCGGGTCTGCTCGCCTTCCACGCGATCGATGTAACGGTGGCGCACCGGGCGAACCAGATCGAACGCGACTCCGCCCGCCCCGATCCGGAAGCGTAGGCTCAGCAGCGGCGGGTCGTCGGCAAGGCCGACCAGTTGCTGGTTGGGTATCGTGTAGGTGTCGCCCGTCTTGGGATCCCGCAACCAGTACGGCTGCGAGTAAGGCTGATCGGCGGGCACCGTGTATTTGAGCGTGGCGTTGACCGGCTGGTTCGGCTTCAGCGCGGCCTTTTGCGCATCGGTGCGCGACGAGCCGCCCATCCCCTCCAGCGTCAGGCTGTCGAGGATCATCGGAAACTCCGAGCGATCAAGCGCGGTGTACTTCACTTCCACGGTCGAGCCGGGCACGGCGGCATAGACGTCGGCGTCCGCGTCGAGCCACAGGCCGGCGCACAGCGCGATCGCCTCATCGAGCTCGTTCAGCTTCGCGCGCGCCCACGGATTCTGGATGGAAGCGATTAGAGGTTGCGCTTTCAATAGCAGCGGAATGCTGTGCTCGGGATGATCCGGCTCGAAAGTGCGTACCGCTCCCGCCAGGATTCGGCCGATCTCCGCGCCTCCCGGCACCCGCTCCCAAGTGGTATCGATGCCGTCGAACGCGTCTTTAGAAGGCGCATCGCCGGCTACAGGCACCAGGTAATTGCGCGAGGGGCCCGGCCGCTGCGGCGCGCCCATTCCCTGGCTGCGATGCATGCTGCGGCTCATGCCCGCGATCTGGCTGTACGAAGCTCCCAGCACCGGATTGTACGCGCCGGTGTCCACTTCGATGCGCCCCGGAGTGGCGGCGGCTTCCTTCTCCTGTTCCCGGTTGAAGCTGAAGGTATTGAACAGCAGCCGCCGCGCTTTCCACGGCTCCACGAACTTCAGTTGCTCGGGAAAACGGCTCGGATCGGCCGCCGCGGAGAACGCCTCCTTACCTACGATGGCCGAGACTTGGTGCTGCCCGTGCCCGTCGCGCGGCGTGCCCGAAAAGCGCAAAATCACGACATCGGGACGGAATCGCCGGATTACCCAAACAACGTCGGAAAGGATGCGCTCGTGGCCCCACTTGGCGAACGTCTCTTCGGGCGTCTTCGAATAGCCGAAGTCGATGGCGCGCGTGAAGAACTGTTCGGCGCCGTCGATCTGGCGGGCTGCCAACAGCTCATGCGTGCGAATCAGCCCGAGAAGATCGCCCTGCTCGGGACCGATCAGGTTTTGCCCCCCTTCGCCGCGTGTCAACGAAAGATAACCCGTGCGCATGTGGCGGCCGCGTGCGTAATAAGCCAGGATGGCGGTATTCTCATCGTCAGGGTGTGCCGCAATCAGCAAAACACTGCCCAGCACGTTGAGCTTCTTTAACGACTGTTCAATCGCTGGAGTGCCGGAGAAGGGCGTCTGCGCGGAGGCCGGTGCAAAAAGTAACAAAGAAAGAAGCGTCGCGCGGAACTTGGCAGGAAAAGTGCACATCCTAAATAATAGTAGTCCATTCGGAGTCATGGACAGGAGGAGTCTTGAAAACCGCGTGGGGTGAATGGATGGCCGGGTGGCGCCGCCGCCGGCGGCCGGAAGTAGCTCAAATCCCGGCCGCGGTCCCCGAGCCCATACGTATCGGAATTGCGCTGGGCGGAGGGTTCGCGCGCGGCATGGCGCACATCGGCGTTCTAAGGGTTCTCGAGGAGAACGGGATTCCCATACATTGCATCACGGGCGTCAGCGCGGGCGCCATTGTCGCGGCGGCCTATGCCAGCGGCGCCACATGCGATGACATCGGCAGCGCCGGCAGTTCCATGCGCTTCGCGGATGTAGCGCGCTGGACCCTGGGACGCATGGGAATCGCGGGCAGCAGCCGCATGGAGCGTTTCCTGCACAAGCTACTCAGATGCTACTGCTTCGAACAAATGCGCATCCCGCTGGGCATCATCGCCACCGATGTGGTCACCGGCGAGTCGGTGATTTTCCGCGACCGCGGCGATGTGGTCCTGCCCATCCGCGCCAGTTGCTCCTATCCGGGCTTGTTCCAGCCGGTTGATTGCGGCGGCCGCCTGCTGGTGGATGGCGCCATCAGCATGGAAGTGCCCGCCCTGCTGGCGCGTCTGCTGGGCGCCACTCACGTTATCTCTCTGCACCTTCCCATGCCGGGCACGGCGACCATTCCGACCAACATGTTTCATGTGATCAATCGCTGCTTCCAGATCCTGCACAGCCGCACGGAGACTACCTGGCGCCAGCACTCCAGCCTGGTGATCGAACCGGATGTGCGCGGCATGGAATGGGACGCGTTCGAAAGCGCAAAGCAACTCATGAACGCCGGCGAAGAGGCTGCCCGGCAGGCTTTGCCGCGCATTCAACAGTGGGTGGGGCGGCCCAGAGAGGGGCCTGCAAGCGGAGTGCTTAAAGGCCCGGCGCTGGCCGGCGCAGTTTTGCCGGCGCACCTCACGCCAGATTCAAAATCTCTCTGACGGTGCCGCTCTCGTTCTGGATCTTGTTCTGCAGCATCATAAGTGCCTGGATGAGCTGCTCGGGACGCGGCGGGCAACCCGGCACGTACACGTCGATCGGAATCACTTGGTTCACCGGAATCAGCGCATAATTGTTGAACACTCCCGTGGAGGTGGCGCAGGCGCCCATGGAGATCGCCCATTTGGGCTCCGGCATCTGCTGGTAAAGCTGCCGGATCACCGGCGCCATTTTGTTCGACACGCGCCCGGCGATGATGATCAGGTCCGATTGCCGCGGCGACCCGCGAAACACTTCGGCGCCGAAGCGCGCGATGTCGAACCGCGAGGCGCTCATCGACATCATCTCGATGGCGCAGCAGGCCAGGCCGAACGACATCGGCCAGATGGAATTCTTGCGCGCCCAGTTCACCGCTTTGTCCAAGGTCGTCAAGACCAGGCCTTCGGAAGCCGCCGCGGACGCGCTCATCATGGATTCGTTATCCAAGCGCTCGAACAGATCGACGGAGCCACTGGCAAAGGGAGCATCCATACCTTGATTCTCGCACGAGCCGCGGTTTCGGAGGTGAGGAGCCGCACCGGGCCGCCAACGATCTTGCCAACCGCTGCCACGGTCTGTCGAAGTCATCCAGTACAATTGAGACATACCCCGCATGGCATCCGAGAATCACGAGCAGTTACTTGATCTCGCCGCTCGTCTGTGGCGAATTGACCCGGAATATTGGGATATCTGGGGCCGCAAACATATCACGTCCGATGAGACGAAGCGGGCGATCCTGCACGGGCTGGGTGTGCGTGCAGAGACCGCGGAGAGCTTGCACGAGTCCATTGAAGCGCGGCGGCGCAAGGAATGGACCCGCCTGGCGCCTCCGTGCCTGGTGGTGAGCCAGGACGGCGGCGCCGTGGAACTCCCCCTGCACGCGCCCGTGGATTTGGCGCAGGACGCCGCGCACCTCGAGATTCGCGAAGAAAACGGCGCGGTCCGCACAATCGAATTCGCGCTGCGCGACTTTCCGGAGCGCGGCGAAGCCGAGCAGAATGGCCGGCGCTACATCCGGAAGCAGGTCCCGCTGCCGCCCGGATTGCCGCTGGGTTATCACGATATCGAAGTCCGCCTGGGCGACTTGCGCCAGGTCACGCGCCTCATCGTCACGCCCAGCCGCGCGTACGCGCATCCCGCTCTCGCGGAAGGAGGCAAGGCCGCGGGCGTGGCGCTGGCGCTCTATGGAATACGCTCCGCGCACAATTGGGGATCGGGCGACTTGCGCGATCTGCGGGGCGTGATCGACTGGATTGCGGAGGATGTGCAAGCCAGCTTCATCGCCTTGAATCCCTTGCACGCCATCTACAACCGGCGGCCGTACAATACCAGCCCCTACCTGCCGGAATGCATCTTCTATCCGAATTATCTCTACCTGGATGTGGAATCCATCGAGGATTTTCAGACGTCGCCGCGCGCGCAACGGCTCTGGTCGCGGGCCGAAACACAGCGTGAGCTGGCGACGTTGCGCGCATCCGAGTACGTGGAGTACGAGCAGGTGAGCGTCTGGAAGTTGCGTTTCCTGAAGCTGTCATTCACGGCGTTTCTGCGGGAATACCGGGTGGGATCGGAGCGCGCTCGCAGGTTCCAGCGGTTTCTGGAAGACGAAGGCGATTTGCTCCAGCGCTTCGCCACCTATTGCGCGCTCGATGAACACCTGCACGCGCGCAACCCCGATCTATGGACCTGGCCCGACTGGCCCGCGCCTTACCGGGACCCGGATTCGCCGGAAACGCATTCCTTCCGCAAACAACACTGGCGCCTCGTTCTGTTTTATTGCTATGTGCAGTGGCAGCTCGATCTCCAGCTCGCGGAAGCCCAGCACTACGCGCGGCAAAAAGGCTTGGCCATAGGACTGTATCACGACCTGGCCCTGGCCACGGACAACTTCGGCGCGGACCTTTGGGCGCACCGGCCGTTCTTCGTTTCCGGCTGCCGCGTCGGCTCGCCCCCTGACGATTTCGCTCCTAAAGGCCAGGATTGGGGTTTCCCGCCGCCTTGTTCCGAACAGCACCGCGAAAACGGCTACCGCCTGTTCACCGAATCGATCCGCAAAAACTGCCGCCATGGTGGCGCTCTGCGCATCGACCACGTCATGCGCTTCTTCCGGCTCTTCTGGATCCCGGACGGCGTCGATGCCACCGGCGGCGCCTACGTCCGCGAAAATTACGAGGACCTGATCCGTATATTGGCCCTCGAAAGCGTCCGGCAGCAGGTGGTGATCGTCGGCGAAGACCTGGGGACCGTCGAGCCGTTCGTGCGTGAGACCCTGGAGCGATTCGGAATCCTGAGCTACCGTCTGTTCTACTTCGAGAAGCTGCCCAGCGGCGAGTTCAAGAAACCAAGCGAGTATCCGGTACGCGCCCTAGTCTCGTCGACGACACACGACCTACCTACACTGGCTGGTTTTTGGACAGGCGAGGATATCGAAGCCCGCCGCCGCGCCGGCATGTTCCCGGACGATGCCATGTACCGGAAGCAGGTGGCGGAGCGCGCCCTGGAGAAGCAGAAAATGCTGGATCTGCTGCATGGCCTAGGACTTTTGCCGGATTACATCCCGCGCTCGGTGGCGCAGGCGCCCGAGCTCACCGGCGAGTTGCACAACGCGGTGATCGGGTTTCTGGCGCTCACGCCGTCGCAACTGCTGGCGGTCAATCAGGAAGACCTCACCAAAGAGGTCGCCCAGCAGAACCTCCCCGCCACCACGTGGCAATATCCGAACTGGAGCCGTAAGATGAAATACACGCTGGAGGAGTTGCGCACGGAGCCGGTAGCGCGCGATTTCGTGGCGATGTTCCGGAATTGGTTGGTGCGTACGGGAAGAGTCAATCGGGGTTGACGAATCGTGGTCCGCCTGTCAAGCCATTTAAGGATGTAACCCAAACCGATCTCGGTTGGGCCAAATGAAAATGTAACCCGAGCGCTTATTAAGCACCTCGATAACCTGTACTGTTCGCTCCCGACCAACGGGAGGG
>Ga0181518_10000411_pt1 | contig 47021 bp, 40 predicted proteins | sample PEATcosm2014_Bin_28_FD_119751 | JGI IMG/M metagenome (GOLD analysis project Ga0181518, IMG submission 119751) | Peatland microbial communities from MTU Mesocosm Facility, Houghton, MI, USA - PEATcosm2014_Bin01_60_metaG | ecosystem: Environmental > Terrestrial > Soil > Wetlands > Peat | place...
GTTCGTCAGGTAGCCATCGAGTGCGATCTGACCGTAGATTCCCCATGCAGCTCCTGTAGCGGCGCCGACACTGAGCGTGAGTGCGGATTCGAGCAGCAAGAGTCTTCGTAGCCTCGGTGGCCTGGCGCCCGAGAGCTTAAGCGCGGCGAGGGAGCTGCGCCGCTGCCAAATCGCCGATGCGAGGGCCGCAGCCATCGCCAGAATTGAGGCGAGGATGAGAAGCGTGGATATGGTCGCGAGCTGTGCCAGCCCTTCGTGCGCCACCTCATTTATCTTTGCTTCTCTTTCGCGAGCAGAGAGGACTTCGAGCCCGTTGCTGGGGTTGAGAGCACGCCGTACCTCCCCGCGCATCAGTTGCGGGTTGCTCCCAGCCCGGGTCCTGACGAGCAGTGCCGACACCTGTGTCGTCTGCCAAGCTTGCACATAGTCGGCGGCATTCACCACCACCGCTCCTGGTGTCCAGCCGAAATTCGTTGTCAGCGCGGCGACCCTCATCGGAACCTCGCCTGTCGGCGTCGGGAGTGTCAGGGTGCCACCGACGCCAACATCGTGTTCCTCGGCGAACTGCTGTGAGACGGTGGCCCAGCCACCTTCACGCAGCCTGGCCACCGCCACCGTCGGACTCCCCTCGATGATCTGACCATCAAGCATCGCCACCGGGCTACTCGATGGCCATGCGAGCACCCATACACGGCGGTCTCCCACGTCGAGCAGACCGCCGTCGAGGGAAGTGACGCTCTCAACGCCGGGGAGGCCGGCAAGACGTCGCAGGCGGTTCCCCGGCGAGAACGTGAGCAGTGACGGATTGTCTCCAGGTTTGACGACCCAAATGTCTGCTTCGCTGGAATAGTTCGCTACGAATCCACCAGTCCCTCGCAGGAGGTCGTCGCGAGCCCCTCCCAACGCGACGGCTCCGAAAAGAGCAGCTGCGCCGGTCGCTACGAGCGCAAGCGAGCGAAGCGTGGTTTCCCTCAGCGATTCGAGCGCCAGCGGCAGCAGTGTCAAGTGTGGGCGAGCGCGCCGCGCGATCACATCGCCGAGGCGCAACACGCCCGCGAGCAGGAGCGGGACGCACAGAACCGCCGCGATCGCGAGCAGGGCAGACCAAGCCAGCGCAAGCGATGGGAACGCAGCGTTCGCGACGATACGGGCGACCACGAGCCCCCCGGCCGCGAAGGCGAGTATTAGTGCTATCCGCTCGCCAAGTGCGTTGCCGGGCTCGCCGTCCTCGAGGTATATAGCGTTCGTTGCCCGGCCACGGCGTAGGTCTAGCAGCGGCACGATCGAAGCCAGACATGTTGCAAGTACGCCTCCGAAACCGGCTATCAGTACCGGCGTAACACCTACGGAGGTGCTGACTCCAAGCGTGAAGCTCTTCGCGAGGTAACTGGGGCTCTGCTGGAACACCTCGACCGACAAGCCATAGCCGACGAGCAGTCCGAGCGCCGTGGCTGCAACGCCGAGGCACACCGCCTGGAACAAAACCATTTGCACGATCGCTGTGGACTTGGCGCCACGGAGTCGGAGCTCCGCGATCTCCTGTCGGCGCTCAGGTACGGTCAGAAGAAACGCGTTAAACGTGAGCAGAAAGCCGAGCAGTGCGCTGATCGCAGCAAAGAACAGACTTGCCTGTTCAAAGGGCCGCAGAACCTCGTGCAGGAGTGAGACGTCTTGGTTGGCCGGGGCTACCGTCAGCCGTCCAGCGGCGAGACGAGTGAGCTCTGAGCGCACGCGCTTTTCCTGGCCCGGTCCTGCCTGCACGAGGATGCGCGTCAAACGATGAGGCAGGCCCGCGAGGCGCTGCAGACGTTCAAGGGGCATCACCGCCACCCGGGCTTGCCAAAGCGCCCCGGCCGTTTCGGGTCCGAGTACGGCGTTGACACGCAACGGCGTTGCACGGCCCCCTAGCTCGAGCGAAACCGTCGGCCCGGTCGACTGCACAGGTATGCGCCGTATCCCTAGTGCCTCCCCGCTGGCCTTGGTTAGACCTATGCCTCCCTTTTCGAGAGTCGCGATAGGAAGCGTGTGGACCAGCCCATCAAGGACCGCCAGGCTGATCTCCGTACCGGCAACATTCACAGCCACGCTGGCGCCACTCCGCGCCACGATCGTCGCGGTCTGTTCCAGCAGCGGTGCGGCGTGCTGCACGCCCTCCAGACTTTCGACGCGACTGAGCATGCCTTCGGCAAAGCCTTCGGGCCCACGCGAGCGCAGCTGGAGGTTGGCTGGCCCGATCAGTGCGCGATTAACTTCTTCAGCAGAGCTAGTGACGCTCTGACTGGCGACCGTTACGGCGAATACGAGGGCCACCGCGACCGCGATCCCCAACCCTGCAAACAGCTCCTGGATCGGCTGGTGGCGGAGCCTCTGCCGATAGAAGAAGCGCAGCCCAGAAAGACTCATGAAGGCGTTCGGGGGGACGCTCTCAAACCGCGTCACGCTGTTCACTCCCGCGCTACTGATGAGTCCGACAGCGCTTCGTCCTCAACCAGAACACCGTCGCGCAGCGTGTAGCGCCTGTCCGCCAGCGCGGCCACCGCCGGGTCGTGGGTGACAATCGCTACCATCGCGCCACGATCCCGGGAGATCGAGCGCAACAGCTCGACGATCTGGGTGCTGCGCGCGCTATCGAGACTGCCCGTCGGCTCATCAGCAAGGATCAAACGCGGTTCGCACGCGAGCACACGCGCGACTGCCACGCGCTGGCGCTCGCCGCCGGAGAGCTGGCCTGCGGCATGCTCCAGACGATCACCGAGACCGACCCGCTCAAGCCACGGAATCACGCGCTCTCGCGCGTCGCTTACCCCCACACCCGTCACGATCAGCTTCTCTGACGCGTTTCTGATTGCCGAGCTGCGAGGCCAGAGATGGCTGCGCTGGAAGATGAATCCGACCTCGTGCATCAGATACCCGGAGACCTCGCTCTCCGAGAGCGAGGCGAGATCGCGTTCGCGGTATCGAATAGCGCCCGCTTCAGCGCGGAGCAATGCCGCCATCAACAACAGCAGCGTCGTCTTACCCGAGCCGCTCGGCCCCAGCAACGAGACCATCTCACCCTGCGAGATGGTCATGCTCACGCCGTCTATGGCGCGCACCTCCTCGCCGGCCTCGCGGTAGTGCTTGACGACCTCCTCGAGCTCAAGCACGCCGCACCTCTCCTGCGCCCCGCCATTTGGGGACACCCATCACAGCGCGCTGCTGTTCCCCGCCCGGCGCAGCGGCAGGACCGTGCCACCCACCTCTGGGCTCCTTCTCCCACGCAGCTCGCCATCAGCCAGGGTCAGCGCCCGATCAGCGTCTGCGAGTCCGCTGCCATCACCATCGCTTACCAACACCGCGATGCCTTCGTCGGCGAGCGAGCGCAACAGCAGCACAATCTTGTCGCGCTCGAGCAGGTCGACGCCCTTCGTCGGCTCGTCAATCACCAGCACGCGCGGCCCGTGCACAAGCGCGCACGCTATCGCAACCCGGACCGTCTCGGCCACGTCCAGATCGCCCATCACAAACCCGCTGAACCCCTCGACACCTACACGCTCGAGCACCTCGTGGGCACGTGCGTACGCGGTCGGCGCCGCCACTCCTCGCACGAGCAAACCGGCGCGCACGTTGTCGATGACCCTCCGCCGACTCGCGATATTGACTCCATGAGCGCAATAGCCGACCCCCTCGCCCAGCATCCCCGCGCCGCGTGCGCTCAGATCCTTCCCTTCAAAGAGCACCAAGCCGCTATCTGGTGGCTCGACACCGGCCGCTACCGCGAGCAGGGCCGAACGCCCCGAACGCCGCAAGCCCCAGACAGCCACGAGTTCGCCAGCATCGATCTCCAGCGACACGTCCCGAAGAACCTCGACGCGACGCGAACCACGCGCACGATGCTTACGCACATGCCTGAGCTCGAGCAAGCTCACAGCGACCGCAGCTTCTCACTCGCGAGCGCCGTGAACTCGCGCCGAGCGTACTCGATCCACCCAAGCGTCGCGGCCTTCACGTCGCGACCATACGCCGACGCAAGACGATCCGCGAGCCCCGGCACAGCGGGCGTAGGAAACTCGCTCGCCGTCGGGATCCTCGCGCCCTTGTCGTCCAACCACGCCTGCTCATGGCGGCCAAGAATCGCCAGCGCTGCCTCTGGCTCCTGAGCAAGCGCCCCCAGCTGACGCGCGAACAATAGCGAGCGACGATGCTGCTCAAGTTGCTGCGCCATCACCCACTCGGCATAGCGCTCCAGGCCCTCCTCCGTAGCCCGATAATGCGGCTTGGGCTGGCGACTGGTACCCGCCACGGTGCCAGGTTCATCCAGCTCCTCGATAAGCCGGTTGCCATGAAGCGCTTCGAGCGCACGATAGATATGGGATTCCCCGCGCACCGGCAAGACATCGCCATACAACCGTTCAAACCGCTTCCACAGCTCCCACCCATAGCTCGGGCGTTCGATCACCAGACCCAAGACCGTCCAATTGACCGACGAGCGTATCGACTGCTCCTTCTTCGCCTGCTCCCTCATGATCCGAATCGTAACGAAAGCCGGGACTTCAGGCATCTGGGCACAAGACGAGCAAGGCTTCCGACCCGCAACCTGCCTTCCCGCGTAGCATGAGGCTCGGTGGACACATTCGACGTTCTTGTCGTCGGCGCGGGCCCAGCGGGCTCGACTACTGCGTATCGCTTGGCTGGCGCGGGCGCTCGCGTGCTGCTCGTCGACCGGGCACGGTTTCCGCGCGATAAGCCGTGCGGAGGAGCTATCTCCGCCCGCGCGATGCGCGAGCTACCGATCGATCCACACCCAGTCGTCGAGCACGTCGCAGAGAGCATGGAGCTGAGCTACCGCGGGCGCCGACCCTACCTACGCGGGGGGCATCACACGCTGGCATACCTGACGCAGCGCCGCAGACTCGACCACTTCCTCCTAGAGCGAGCACTAAGCGCAGGTGCCGAACTCCAGGACGGAGTACGCGTGACCGAGATCTCCGAGCACGGCGCCCGCGTGAACGGTAGACGCGTCGAATGCAACGTCCTCATTGGGGCCGACGGCGCCAACGGCCCGACGGCGCGCTCGCTTGGACTCGCCAGCAAGCGTATCTACGGCGTCGCGCTCGAGGGCAATCTCGCCCACGCGCTCGTCGACCCCGCGCGATGGCGCAGCAGGGTCGTGATCGAGCTTGGCACGATCCCGGGCGGCTACTGCTGGATATTCCCCAAGGGCGACCACATCAACGTCGGCGTCGGCGGCTGGCAGAGCGTCGGCCCAACGCTGCGCAAGCACCTCGAAGCGCTCTGCAAGCGCCGCGGATTCGACTACTCCAAGCTCACAGGCCTGCAAGGCTACCGACTACCAGCGCGAACGCCCGGCGCACCTCTCGCCAGCAGCGGGGCGCTACTCGTAGGCGACGCAGCCGGACTCGTCGATCCGCTATGGGGCGACGGAATATACGCAGCCTTTCTTAGCTCCAGACTCGCGACCAACGCCGCCCTGAACCGCCTCGCAGGTCAAACCGCAGGGCTGCACGACTACGCACAAGCAATCGTCCGCGAACTCGGACCGATGACCGCGTTCGCATGGAACGCCAAACTCGCACTCGACCGCGTCCCCCGTCTCGCACTCGGCGCGCTACTTAGCAAGCCAGGGTGGCACACCGTCGAAAGTATGCTTCGCGGCCAAACCCGTGAGCCCGACGCGGAACCCGGCATCGCCGGAATCGCCGTCCGCGGATTCGACAGCATCGGGCGACGCATGGGATGGCCAGGAACCCAATACCGGACCGAGACGCTCGCCGCCCAGGCGCCCAATCGCCAGAGCTCGCGCCTGAACCCGGCGCGACCGGCTGCCCGTAGCGGTCGTCGATCCGAACCGTCGCGTAGCTCGGGCGTTGAGACCTGAAGAATCATGCAGTCCTCAAGAGCTTCGATCGTGTGCCCGAGCTCGGGGGGTTGCGCCACGCCTCGCCAGGAAGAAGCTCTCGGCGTCGCATCGTATTCGCGCTGTCGCCCGTCCGAGCAGCAGACGGCCAGACAGCGGGTAGCTAGGTTCGCTTGGTTGCCGCCCGCCCAGACGCGACGGGATACCAGCCTCGGCCTTTCTTCTCGGCCTTCTTTTCGGTTTCCAGGCCGGGCAGGACGCGGTAGAGGTAGTTCTGCTTGATCCCCATTTTCTCGGCGAGCTGGGGGATCGTGATGCCGGGATTGTCCCGTACGAGCGCGAGTGTTTGGGCTGCCCGGTTGCCACTGCCTTTGCGACGCCCCCCGCGAGCTTTTTTGGCGAGGCGCCCCGGTTTGCTGACGGCGGCTTTCGGCGGGGCGGCCGGCGTCGCTGCTTTGCTGCCCGACCCCCTCGGACGGCCGGGGCCACGGCGACGGCCGTTTGCCGGCGCGGCGATCGTAGCGGCGGGACTGCCGGGGATGCCCGCCAGCACCTTGGCCGCGGCCTCCAGGCGGTTGTACTCATCCACCTGGGGCTTGAGTTCGGCTAGGCGGTCGCTGATCTCTTTGCGCTTGTCGGCGAGAAAATCGGTCACGGGCTTCCTCCGGTCGCGGGTGTCGGGCAACATACACCATGCACCGGCGCGCGGTCTGACCTACGGGAGACTCCACACGCGAATCGTATCTCTGCACGCCTGAGCTACTGACACAAGGACCCGGAGCAGACACTCGACGAGGCACACCCAGCTTGCCCGGAGTTGTCAAAAACAGATGATGTCCAGCGCCGCGAGTCGCCTCAACTCTTGCGAAGGGTAGATTCGCGCCTGCTTGACGACGATCAGACCGGCTTGCTGGAGGCTTTCGATCGAATCCGATATCCACTTGGGGTCGAGGTCGTCAAGGAGGGCGTCGAGGCGCCCACGTGGGTAGCCCTCCGGCGCGCGGAAGACCTGTTCTATTACGAGTGATTCGGTGCGCGGATCGACGCAGCCCTCCGGGTAGTCAGCTAGCGCCTGCTTGGATTCATCCGTCATTTTGAGGCCGCTCCTTTCTCCACTTGTCGTTCGGTCCGCTGCGTTACGGCATTGAATCGAAGTTCGGAGCATTCGGTGGAGCGGATTGCACGATCTGTGCGGGTCAGCCACATCGTCGGAAAGAGCCCCACAAATCAGGGAATTTTCGTCCGCTTTGGTCGGCCCCTATCACGAATAAGGGATCGGATCGTTCACGGCGACCCGATGGCATGCACATTGTCAGATGGATCGTTCGCAGCAAGGTGATGCACCGGGAGATCAGAGCCCGATCGGCTCGGGGTTGCTCCTCGAGAGAGAGGATGATCTCCCTCACTCCTGCTTGGAGGAGGTCACGCCCTTCGATGCTCGTTGCGTACCCGAAAGCGCGCATCTTGGCGGCAAGGGCGGCTTCGATTTCGGCTGGGTGTCCTCGATGGCGGCCGTGCGCCACGAGCATCATCCCGGGGGGGGCAGGCCCGTTTATGAGGCTCCTTCCGACGATGCGGCTCAACCGCACAGAACGCTCGCATCTTTGGTTGCAATTACCAATACTCGTCCCCCAGCCGGATTCTGCGGCGTTAGGCTGCGTGGCGCTCGCTATGCGGAGCTATAACCACGAGTAGGTGTGCAGCACTCCGCGTGGCGGCCCGGGGGACTCGGAGCTCGTCGAGCCGAGTCCCCCGGCGTTTCTTCCTCGGCGGGCGGACGCTCGCGCTCCTTCCCTCGGCGCGCTCGGTTGTCCAACGCAGACGGCGGGACGTTGCAGCCATATGATCCGGCGTATGGCGCCGATCGTAAGACGAGCGAGTGGCCGCAGACCGCCCGGTGGGTATCTAGCGGAACTCGGCAGCCGCGCGCCCGAACGCCTCGCTGTCGAGTACAAGCGACGCTTCGACGCTCACGATCTCGATAGCGTGCGCGACCTGCATGCGGAGGGCTTTGCGATGGTCGACCGCCGCGAGCAGAACTTGCAGGGCGCCGAGGAGGAGTGGCACCCGGAGTATGGGTCGGCTGACCTGCGCATCGAGATGGACGAGGTGCTCGCGTGCGACGAGCGGGTGATCGCGATGCGCGCAACTGTCCGGGGAACGAGCCCAGACGGTCGGCAGTTCGAGGTCGCGCTCGGACTCGTGGACGTAGTCGAGGACGGCTTGTTCGTAAGCGCTGACCGATATGACGCGGAGAGCCGCGATGCGATGCTAACCCGCTACGCCGAGCTCGGAGGCACGCTCATGCCGTGATGCCAGCGAACTCGCAGTGGAGGATCGTCGGCCGTTCGAGATCGATGCGTGCCTGCGATCGAGCCTCAAGGGTGCGCTGCTCCGTTGGGATCGGTGGAGCGACCCTGTTGAAGCTGGCTCATCGTGAACAGCGAGCGCAGGCCAAGGCCCTCGGCGGCGAGGTTCTCCCGGCCGCCGGCCTCGCGATCGATCACGCACAGTACCGCCGAGATATCGGCCTCTCGCGCTCGCAGTTCCCGGCATGAGTCGATGATCTGCCCGCCCGAGGTCACGACGTCCTCGATGACGGCAACCCGGCGAGCTTTGATCTCGCCGCCCTCAGCGAGGCGACAGGTGCCGTAGGCCTTGGCGGACTTGCGGACAAACACAACCGGCAACCCGGACACCTGGGAGGCAACGACGGCGAGCGGCACGCCGCCCAGCTCAAGTCCGGCGAGCACATCGACGTCGGCTGGCAGTAGGCCGACCAACTCGACGGCGATCTCGCGAAGCAGGCGTGGGTCTGACTCGAATTGGTACTTGTCGAAGTATTCGTTGCTCACCGCGCCGGAGCGCAGCCGGAACTCGCCCGTGATGCGGGCGCGCTTAGAGATACGCTCGCCAAGCTCCTCATGAGGTCCAGACACTGGACGGCAGCTTATTCGCCGACCCGCCTCTCGATGTTTGGGCGGGCTGCCGTCACGCGCGATACCAACGCCAGCCGTCGACAAGTCGAACGGCGGGGGCTTTGCAGCTGCCGATCAGAGCGCACGGCGTGGTCGTACATGATCCGCGTGACTGTCGCAATCGCGGGAAGCGGCCGGGCCACCGGTCAGAATTCCCCAAGTGAGCGCGCCGCGGCGGAACATCGAGTGCAAGGCGATCGACGCGGACCCCGCTGCCTCACTGACTGTCTGTCGTGAGCTGGGCGCGCATGACCACGGGGAGATTCGCCAGCGTGACACCTATTTTGCAGTGGTGCGAGGGGGGCTGAAGCTGCGCGAGGAGACGCCGGGCCGACCGCATCTGATCCAGTTCGAGCGCGCCCGCGAGCCGCAGCAGCGCGCGAGCCGGTATCGCATCATTGAGGTCAGCGACTCCGATACGCTTCGCGCCGCGTTGACGGCCGCGCTCGGCGCGACCGTCGTGGTGTGCAAGACCAGGCGGCTGTTGCTGTGGCGGCAGGTGCGTATCCATCTCGACACGGTTGAGGGCCTCGGCAGCTTCGTAGAGCTGGAGGCGGTTGCCCCGCCTGACTCCGATCTATCCGGGGAGCACGCGCTGGTCGAGATGTTGCGCGCGCGGCTCGGGATCACCGACGAGCGGCTGGTCGCCTCCGGGTATGCCGAGCAGCTCAGGTCGCTCAGCGCCAGCGCCTAATGCGCTTGCTGTTCTATCCGGATGTGCGCGCCGCCAACTCGGCACGCAGCCAGTCGGTCCAACCCTCAGCCAGGATGAGGTCGGCGAGTGCGTCATACCCCTCCGTCGAAGGATGAGCGCCGTCGCCTTCCATCACCTGGCTCATCCAGGTTCGATTGGCGAGCAGTAGCTCGGCGACACCGATGAAGCGAACGGCGGCGGCGGAACAGACGCCCGAGAACGACGTCGAAAGGGCCAGGATGCGCTCGTTCTGCTGAGGGTCGTCAACCGGCGCCGGCCCAATCACCAGCGCGACCAATCCGAGCGTTGCAGCACCGTCAAGGATGTCAGCGAGCGCCGCGCAAGAGTGCTCGGGCTCCGCCCGCAAACGATCATCCTCGACCGCGGCGTCGTTGGCGCCGAACGACACCACGATCCTCGTGTCGGCTCCGGGCAGCATTCGTGGCTGCGCCTCGCTGCGCCAGCGCGCCGCAACCTGCTCTGAGGTCTGCCCCCTGACGCCGAGGTTGTATGCGGTCAACCGAAGCCCGTTCCCGAATGACGCGGCGACCACGCGACCGACCCACCCTCTCCCGGTCGGATCACCCACGCCGGCGACGAGGGAGTCACCGAAAAACAGCAGCCGCAGATCGCTCACGCTGAGGCCACCCTATCCAGGCTCAGCTCTCGCCGTCGAGATACCCGGCGGGCTGCTGGTCGAGCCGGACAAGCAGGGTCACGGCGTCGTCTGGCAGGGTACGCCCCCGGCACGAACGTGCGAGCCCACACCTTCCACGTGTCGGGTACTCGTTGACCTCGGGCACGAGCATCGTGCTGACGACCAGCAGGCACACCAGCGCATCGCTTCGGTTGTCGATCCTGTGCGGCACCTGCCCGCTCGGCCACGCACGCCACTAGTTCGCCCTCAGCCAGCTCGCGCTCGCCATCGAGCGTGCGGCGGCATGCGGGCGGCGCCTAAACACGACACGGGAGCTACGCGGCTACGCCAGACGGGACGCCACGCGCCGCTCCCGCGCCGTGGACCTTCTTGCGCGCCAGGGCGATCGCCTTCTCGGCGGGCACCCTCGGCTTGCCTTCCATCTCGGCGATTACGTGCGCATATACGCGCAGCAGCGTCTCGGTTGAATGGCCGAGCTGGTTTGCGATCTCGACGATCGAGAGCTCGCCTTCGTGGATCAACAGGCTCGCGAAGCTGTGCCGCAGGTCATACGGGATCGCTCCGGTGTAGCGTTTGCCGAAGCCGCCGTCCTTGCGGCGGTAGCTCTCGATACGCCCGATCCCGACCGCCACGCACGCCGGCTGCCAGTAGCGCTTTCGCCAGTTGTTGTAGGCGGTCTGACTCCACGGTTCCCCGTCGAGGCTGAACAGCAGCCCCTCGCCGATCCCGAACGCGAGGCGGTAGGCGGCGATGTCGGCCCTGGCGTGCGTGAACAGCCGCGGGGAGCGCGGCGGGCGGCCCGCCACCTTCTGGCATTGGTAGACGACGCCGAGCGACACCTTCTGCTCCACGAGGATCGTCTTTTCCTTGGGGTGATCGCATTCCAGGGCGAGAACCTCCTCGGGTCGCATCCCGGTGTAGCCGAGGATGCTGACGATCGTCGCGTCGCGCAGGCCCCTCTCGGGGTCGGCCATCAGCATCGCGCGTCTGATCCGCTCGACCGTTTCGGTCGTGATCGGGATGACCGCGCGTTTGCGTGGCACCCTGGGCTTCTGGATCTCTTTGACGACGTTGCCGCTCGCCTTGCCCCATTCGACTGCGCGGCGGAACATGCTCTGCAGCATCCCGAGCACGACCCGGATCACGCCGATCGAGACGCCGTCGTCTTCGAGTTCGGCGATGTATTCGGTGAGCACGAGCGGGGTGATCTTGCGCATCGGCATGTGCGCGATTGGCCTGGGGAGGATGTGCTTGTTCCAGTTGCCCCGGTACTTGCGCCGCGTGACCTCCGCGAGTGTGCGCTTGGCGTAAAGCCTCCAGAATTCGGGCATGAACTCCACGAGCGTCTCCTTTCCGATGTCGAGCTCGTCCAGCGCGTCGCTTCGGGTCATCAGGCGCAGCTTCGCCTTGAAGTCGATCGCGTCGCCTGGCTGGTCGAACGTTTCCTGGCGGCGCACCCCGGCCGCGTTCAGGTAGCGCACGCGGAAGCGGTAGTAGGTGACGCCGCGCCCTCGGTACTCGCGGATTTCGACACCGGGGATCGGCTTCGGTCGCTTCGTCACGGGGGCGGTGCCGATCCCGGGGCGCCGTTGCGGTGCGCGCGCCTGACGTGCCTTTCGTGGCTTGGGTGGGGTCGCGGTGCCGCTCATAGGTCGCTCATCTCCAGTCGGCCGGACCCGCGGGCCGCGAGCGCGAGCCGCGTGTGCTCGGATGCCGCCGGATGCTCGTCGAGCCATTCATCGAGCGCCTCGTTGCGCACGCGGATGCCGCCCCTGAACGGCAGCTCGATCGCTGCGAGCTCGCCGGCGTCGATCGCGCGGCGGATCGTGCGCGGGTGCACCTGTACCCTCGTGGCGACCTGCTCGAGGGTCAACAGGCCCGGCGACCCGCCGTCGGGGGTGGGCATCAAGAGCAGCTCGCGCATTAGCGCAAGCACCCGCTCGGCCCGCTCGGCGCCAGCGAGCGCGAGCAGGTCGGCGAGCTGCTGTGGCGCCGCGAGGGCGCGTGATCGTGAGAGGTCTCCAGTTCCCATCCGGCGCTCTTGGGCTTGCACTTTGCGGTCCAGGGCGCGTGCGCTCAGACGCGCGCCCTTACCCTGAGATCGAGCGCCGGGGCCGTTTGCCCTGCCGGCGATTTCGTGGTGGCCGCGACCGCGCGCGCAACGCCCGCCACGCGAAGGGACCGGGCGTGACTGGGAGGGACCCCCCTCTGCCCCAATAACGCCCCAAGCGGCGGATGGCGACTGCTCGCTCTCAGCGGGCAGATGCCGCGAATCCCGCTCTACTGCTGGCTTTTTGTCTTCGCTCGGGGTCCGGCGCTGGCGCCTGACCCCTTCCTTACCATGGAGGTGCTCTACCAGCTGAGCTACGTCGGCCCGGCGCCTCGCATCCTACCGCCGCGAAGCTGGAGCGGTTACGGCGGCTATGAATGTAGACGTGTCAAGCGCGAGCCAGGGGCGCACGGCAGCTGAGTGGGCGGCGGCGCAGGTGAGCGCGGTGCGCGACGATCCGGCGGCGCGTCTGGCACTCGTCACGAGGACCTACCGCGGGCCGACGGGCAGCGCGTCGCAGCACCTGCCGTTCAGCCGCGCAGCCCTGTCCTTCATGCGCTGGCAGGCCGACCGCGGCGTGCTCGACCCGCTCGACTCCTCGCCACCGGGGAGCGCGTGGTGGCGGGCGGTAAACGAGCGCCTGCTGCGAGACGGATGCGAGGCCGTGGGGCGCTCCGGCGGCCTGTCCGGTGCGCCGTCGTCGTCGGCGACGATCGGGCTGTGGATGTCGTTCGTCGCGAACCCGACCGCGCGCAGCTGGTACCGCGCGCACAACGCCAGCATCGTGGCCGCCTACCTCGAGCATCGCGATCTGGCGGAACAGGAGAGCATGCCCGAGCGCTTCTTCCTCAACGTCGTCCTGGTGCGGGTCCTGTACGCCCATTCGCTGGTCGCGGCGCCCAGCATGGCGCTCGGGCGATTCGCCCCGCTCGGCGGCATCCTCGGCGATCCCAGGCTCGGGATGGTCGGAGCGTTCCTGTCGCTGCGCCGGGTGCTCCCGCATCGCTACCCGCTGGACCAGGATCTCCAGGAGTACCTCGCCCGCGAGCAGAGCCTGGGCCGAATCCTCGACTACGGCGTCATCACCCCCCGCCTGCGTGATCTCTATGACTGGTCGGCGCGGGAGCTGGGGCATCCGGCGCTGCGCGAGCTGTGCCGCGAGGGGAGCCCGACCTACGCGGATCTCCATGTGGACCCGGAGGTCTGGGACCCCGCGCGGGTGCCACCGCTCGCGCGTGTGCTCAGGTTCGCGACGTCAACTCGATGAAGCCCCCGGTCGCACCTCAGCGCGAGTACAGCGCGAAGAAGTCGCGGTCGTCCGGTTCCAGATAGCGGGTGGCGGGGCGTTCCATGCCTTCCAGCAGCTTGTTCGGATCCAGCGCGCCGGCGGCGCCGTAGGTGATGAACGTGACCCAGTAGGAGTTGATGTCGAGCTCCATCGCACGGACCGCTCCGGCGTGGATCAGCGCCTGCGCGAGGCTCGCGACCGTCTGGTCTTCGCCGGCCGCGTAGATGAGGTTGCCGTGCTTGTCGACGCCGATCGCCGAGCGCCACACGAGGATCGCGTTGCCGACCGTCGCGCCCCATTCCGCGGTGTTGGCGATGTTCGGGCTCGGCCTGCCTTCTTCGACGATCAGCGGCAGGTTCTGGCGCGCGAACGCGACGCCCGCCGGGATCCTCGCGCCGTAGCGCCAGTCGATCACGTCGACGCGCCCGTCCTCATAGCCGACGAGCGTGCCCTGCCCGTCGCGGAGCGGCGCGTAGGTGTGTCCGTCGAGGGCGAAGCCCCCGTGTGAGTCGCTGAGCTTGAAGCCGCTGTTGAACGTGGCAAGCAGCCGCGGGCGCTCGGCGGTGGGGACGTCCATCGATCCTCGCGGTATCGGCACCGACGGCTCCAGCCGTCCGGGGTTGAGCGTGAGCGTGGTGCGCTTGGTGTCGATCCACGCGAGGCCCGCCACCACCCGCGGGTATTCCGGCTGGTCGCGCAGCGTCGTCACGAGGATCGGAGGTTCGGCCGCGAAGCCCGGGCGCGTGGGGTGCCACACGCCCTCTCCGGGCAGCGCGGGGTGAAGCAGCGATTCGACGCGGGCGGGGCGACTTTCCGGATTGACCGCCACGTGGGACAGGCTCGCGCCGTAGCCGACCTTCGGCAGTGAACGGAGTGTCGGCCCGCCCTTGCTGGGCGCTGTCAGCGTGTAGTAGATCGACTCCACGCGCGCCACCAGCCCCGCGGCACCGTTGTCGCGCAGCCACTCGACGCTGCGTATGCCGAGGCTCGAGTTCGACGGTTCGCTCATCGCGCCCCAGTAGGAGAGCACGACGGGGACGAGCGCGACCAGCGCCGCGACGAGCGCGATCCGCCGCAGCCGCATCGCCGGCGACGGCCCGTGCCGGCGCTCCGAGCGCGGGCCGGCGGGCGCGAGTCGGCTGTTCGCGGCCATGCGCAGAACTGTAGTGAGCCGTGATGCGTGCGGGCTCGACTCACACCAATGGTAAGCGGATTCTCACTGAGATAACTCTCACACAATTAACCGCTCGCTTTATGAGGGTAAAAGGATTGTCGTGTGGAATCCTTGCGTCGCTTGCGCGACAGCGTTCTGTTGCCTTTTAACTAAAATCGTTGGAGGTCCGGCATCGTTCCACTCGAGACAGTGACCGAGGACACACGGGTCTCCGGGAGGGCTCTGCGCAAGATGCCGGCGCCCGTCCTGGTGCAGCCGCCGGCGAGCGCTCGTCGCTCGCTCGCACGCGCGGCCCGCGTGCTGCTGCGCGCATGCCGGCCGCGCCAGTGGAGCAAGAACCTGCTCGTGTTCGCCGCTCCTGCAGCCGCCGGCTGGATCGATCGCCCGGAAATCGCCGCGGAGGCCACCGGCGCGCTCGTGGTGCTGTGCATGGTCTCCAGCGCCACCTACCTCGTCAACGACGTGCGCGACCGCGAGCAGGACCGCGAGCATCCGCGCAAGCGTCTGCGGCCGGTGGCGGCGGGCGAGCTCTCGCCGCGCGCCGCGCTGTGGGCGGCCGCGACGCTGGCGATCGCCGGCATCGCGCTGGCGAGCGCGATCGCGCCCGGCCTGGGAGCGCTCGCGTGCGGCTACCTGGCGCTGACGGCCAGCTATTCGCTGTGGCTGCGGCGAGTGGCCGTGCTCGACATCCTGGTCGTCGCCGCCGGGTTCGTGATCCGCGCGCTGGCCGGCGGCGTGGCGACCGACATCTATCTGTCGCGCTGGTTTGTGATCGTGACGGCATGCTGTGCGATCTTCCTCGTGGCCGCCAAGCGCTACGCCGAGCTGCGCGCGCATCCCGGGTCCGGCCCCGCGCGCGCGACGTTGCGCCGCTACTCGCTCGGGCGCCTGCGGCTGGCGCTCGCGCTGTTCGCGACGGCCGCCGCTGTCGCGTACGCGTCGTGGGCGTTCACGCGACCGGACCATCTCGTCTGGTACGGCCTGTCGATCGTCCCGCTCGTGCTGTGGCTCGGCCGCTACTCGACGTTGATCGGATACGGCGCCGGCCAGGCGCCGGAGGAGCTGATCCTGCGCGACCGCGCGCTGCTCGTCCTCGGCCTGGCGTGGAGCGCGCTCTTCCTGGGCGGCGTGTATGTCGGTAGCTGAGCTGGGCGCGCACAAGCCGCCGGCGCCCGCCATGCGCTCGTTGAGCGGCTGGGGTCGCACGGCGCACAGCAGCTGCCGCGTGCTCGCGCCGCGCGGTGCTGACGAGGTGCTCGACGCGCTCGCCTCCCACCGGGGCGGCGCCGGCGTGATCGCGCGCGGCGCCGGGCGCAGCTACGGCGACGCCGCCCAGAACGACGGCGGCACGGTGCTCGACATGACCGCGCTCGACCGGATCGTGTCGATCGACGCGGAGCGGCACCTGGTGACCGCGCAGGCCGGCGCTACGATCGCGCAGCTGATGGCGCGCCTGGCCTCGCGCGGCCTGACGCTCCCGGTCGTGCCCGGGACGCGCCACGTGACGCTCGCGGGCGCGATCGCGAGCGACATCCACGGCAAGAACCATCACCGCGACGGCGGCTTCGCGCGCCACGTGGCGTCGCTGTCGCTGTGCACGCCCACAGGCGAGGTCATGCAGCTCACGCCCGAGAGCGACCCCGACCTGTTCTACGCGACGCTCGGCGGCATGGGCCTCACGGGCGTGATCGTCGAGGCGAGCGTCCGCGCCGAGCCGCTGCCCTCGCCGTGGGTGACCGCGGACACCGACCGCACGGACGGCCTCGAGCAGACGCTGCAGCTGATGAGCAGCGAGGAGCGCCATCGCTACTCGGTGGCGTGGCTCGACCTGCTCGCCGATGGAGCGAAGCTCGGGCGCGCGATCGTCAGCCGCGCCGACCCGCTGCCGGCGGACGCGCCCACGCGCCCGAGCCGCGCTCGGCTCGGCGCCGGCTCGGCCTACCCCAGCGCGCTCGCGCGACGCCCGGTGCTCGAGATTCCCCGCGGCTTTCCCGGCGCGCTGCTGCGCCCGGCGAGCGTGCGCGCGTTCAACGCGCTGCACTGGTCGGCGGCGCCACGTCAGGAGCGGGACCGTCCGCTGGCGCTCGCCCCCTACTTCTTCCCGCTGGATGTCGTCGGCAGATGGAACAGGCTGTACGGATCGGCCGGCTTGATCCAGTACCAGCTGGTGATCCCGGCCGGCGCCGAGGGCGCGCTCGAGCGCTGCTTCGAGCTGATCCGCACACGGCGCCTGCCGATCTACCTGGCGGTGTTCAAGCGCCTGGGGGCGGCCTTCGGCGGCCCGCTGTCGTTCCCGCTGGAGGGCTGGACGCTCGCGCTGGACATGCCCGCTGCAGCGCCGGGCCTGGGCCCGGCGCTGCGCGAGCTGGACGAGCTGGTCGCGGGCGCGGGCGGGCGCGTCTACCTGGCCAAGGACGCCTGCCTGAGCCGCGAGGCGCTGGACGCGATGTATCCGCAGCTCGATCGCTTCCACAGACAGCGGGCGCGCGTCGATCCGCACGGCATCATGCGCTCGGACCTCGCCTCGCGCCTTGGCCTCTGCGGAGCGAGCGCATGAGCGCGGCGACCGGCTCCGGCGGGCGCCGCGTGCTCGTGCTCGGCGGCAGCTCCGAGATCGCGCTGGCGATCGTTCGCGAGCTGCAGTCGCGCGGCCCGCGGGAGGTGGCGCTGGTGGGACGCGACATGACGGCGCTGGACGCCGCGGCTGCGGAGCTGGGCGCAGCCGGGTGCGCCCGGGTGCTCACGTTCGAGCTCGACGCGCTGGACCTGCCCCGCCACGAGCAGGCGCTCGCGCAGGCGTTCGTGGAGCTCGGCGGCGCCGACATCGTGATCCTCGCCGTCGGCGTGCTCGGCGAGCGCGGCGGCCTGCCGGACGACATCGCCGCGGCGGCGAGCGTGCTGCAGGTCAACCTCGTCGCGGCCGGCTCGCTGCTGATGCGCGCGGCCGGACGCCTGCGCGAGCACGCCGGGGGGACGATCGTGGTGCTGTCCTCGGTCGCTGCCGAGCGTCCGCGGCGTGCGAACGTCGTCTACGGAGCGTCCAAGGCCGGTCTCGACTCGCTCGCGCAAGGGCTTGCGGACGACCTGCACGGGGACGGCGTGCGCGTGCTGGTGGTCCGGCCGGGGTTCGTCAGGACGAAGATGACGCGGGGCCTGGAGGCCGCGCCCCTGGCGACCACGCCGCAGGCCGTCGCCGCTGTCACGGTCGCCGGGCTCGAACGCGGCGCGCACACCGTGTGGGCGCCTCCCGCCCTGCGCTGGGCGATGCTGATCATGAAGCTTGTTCCCCGTCCCCTCTTCAGGAGGATCGAACGATGAGCGCCACCCGCTCAGCGCGCCATGAGTCGTCCGAGCTGTCACAGCCGCCGGCCGACATCGCCGAGCTGCGCAGCCGGCGCCGCCGGGCGCGGCGCACGCAGAGGCTGGCTCGGGTCGACGTCGGTCTCGGGGTTGGCGCTGCGCTGGTGCTGCTGATCGCCAGCCCGGGTCTCGCCATCGCCGGGCTGATCGCCGTGCTCGTGCTCGCGGCGTGCGTCATCTCAGCGCTCGTGCAGCGACGACGCCGACGCCGCGCTGCCAGCTCGGTGACGAGGTCTCGGCGCAGCGCCGGCGCCCCCGCGCGTCGCAGAGCCTGAGCAGCCTCGGGCAGCGCGTCGGGTACGCCAACGTGAACCCCGCCGCCCGCGGGATTCCGCGGATGCGCGCTCTCCCGGCCAGTTGATTGAGCGAGTCATCATCGAGTATGCACGCGCGTGGCGTCGGGGCGCGCATGTGACAGCTCTCACGCCGAATTGATGTCCCGCTTATTGCGAAGGAGGATGCTCGGTTCATGCTCGGGTCAGCAAAGCGCCCGATCGCCCGGCGGCTGGTGTCGGGCGTCCTCGCCGCCGGCGTCCTCGGCGCCATCACGGGCGTCGCGCTCGACGCCGACGCCGGCTCGCCACCGCGAGCGTCCGTCCAGCTGGCCGCAGCGAGCGCCCCCGCCACGGGCACGGGCACGGGCACATCCAGCGTCGGACCCGGCCCAGCGTCCTCGGCGTGCGGGCCGGCGAGCGCGGCCACGATTGCGAGCGTCGACGAAATCGTCGCGCGCGGAATCTACGCGGGCGAGATAAGCGGCAGCGAGGTCAGCGCGGACGTCGCGCACGTCACCGGCTCGCAGGCGCTCCTGAGCGCGCTGGCCGGCAACAACGCGGCCGCGGTGTACGCGGCGGTGCACACGATCGTCTACACCCCGCACTGGCACATCGTGCGGCTGCGTGTCCTCGCGGGAGGGCGCGTGCTGGCCGACGTCGGCGGACCGGACGTCACCGCGCCGGTCTCCGGCACGCTGCGTTCGCACGGCAGGAAGCTCGGCACGTACGTGATGTCCGTGCAGGACGACGCCGGCTACGTGAAGCTGGTGAGCCGCTTCATCGGCGTCCCGATCGACCTCTACAGGAACGACGCCTACCTGATGGGGACGCTCGCGCCGGCGCCTTCGAAGGTGAGCGCCGGCTCGTCGGTCAACGTGCACGGCGCCAGCTATCGAGTCGCGCTGCTCACCGCCGGGGCCTTCCCCAGCGGCACCCTCGGCGTCGCGTTGTTCGTCGCCACTCCATCGAGCGCGGTCTCCGCCACGAGCTGCGCATCCGTGACGCTCGGAGCTTGGGGCAGCGTCGCGATGCACGTCGCGGCTCGCCTGCAGCCGCTGTCGTCGCATTACGCGGCGCTCGTGCGCGTCCTGCACGACGTCAGCGGCGGCCTCGCTTACGTGATCTCCGGCTCCAGGCGAATCGCGGGGGGCGCCGGGCCGGCGCGGATCCCTCGCAGCGGCACCGTGCAGTTCCATGGGCGGTCGTGGTCGGTCTTCTCGTGGGAACCGTCGCCACCGGCCCGGGTCTACTTCCTGACACCGGCGGGCTGAGCGGGATCGCCGGCGAGCTGCTCGAACCGTACAGCCGCGACTTCCTGACGATCGTCGCCGACTGACCCCCGGCCGGGCTTCCGCGGTCCGCCCGCGATGTGTCCACGCCTGTTTCGTGAGGTCACGCCACCGCCGGCGTCTGCCGACCCTTTCGTATGCGCAGCGCGAGCGAACAGCCGGCGCGGGCGATGGCGGGGATCGAGCCGCGCGACGAGCACGAGCTCAGGGTGTGGACGCCGATCGCGATGTGGCTCGCGGGCAGCGCCACGATCGCGGTGGCGACGGTGCTCCCGGGCGCCGGCATGCTGCACGTCGCGCAGCTGCGCGTTCTGGCCGGCGTCGGCCTGTGCGCGGCGATCTTCACGTTCGTGGTCTTCCGGCGCGTGTCGAACCGCACGCTGTACGTGCTCACCAACATCTTCACGGCGCTCGGGACGATCACCGTGTGGCTGGCGTGCCTGTGGTCGGGCGGAGCGAGCAGCGGCTTCATCGAGATGTACTTCTTCCCGGTGCTGTACGCCGCGTACTTCTTCCGCAGCAGGCAGGCGATCTGCCAGCTCGCGCTGGTGACGGCGCTGGCGGCCTCTCCCGAGCTCTACGACGCCTCGCTGCGGGGAACGCAGTTCCCGGGCCACCTGCTCGTGCTGCTGGCGGCGCTGTGGGGGATGGCGGTGGTCGTCGGCCTGCGCAAGCGCCGGCTGTTGCTCGCCGAGCTGCGCTCACGCGAGCAGGCGCTCTCCGACCCGCTCACCGGGCTTCACAACCTCCGCAGCCTGCGCGAGCACGCGAGCGCCCACGCGCCCGCGCAGGGAACCGCGGTGCTGGTCATCGACATCGACGACTTCAAGTCGGTCAACACCGCCTGCGGCCACACCGGCGCCGACGAGCTGCTGCGCGGGGTCGCCGTCGAGCTGCTCGAGCTGTCCGCCGACGGCGACTGCGTCGCGCGCGTCGGCGGCGACGAGTTCGCGGTGCTCGTGTCCAGAGGCGGCAGGGCCGAGGTCGAAGCGCTGGCCGCCAGGTGCGGCGAGGCGGTCCGGAGCGCCGCAGCGCGCGCGGGTCTCGCCGAGCGCGTCGTCTCGGGCAGCGTCGGCCACGCGATGTGGCCCGAGGACGGGCTGACCCTGTCGGAGCTGCTGACGGTCGCCGACAGGAATATGTTCAGCGCGAAGGCGAGCAAGCGCAAAGCCGCCGATGCTCCCGCCCCGGTGGCGAGCACCGCGGCAGCGACGACGACCGACCGCGATCGCGGGGAGCCCAACGCGCCGGTCGTCGCGGGGCCGCGGCTGAGACTCGTGGCAAGCGCCGCGGGCGCCGTGCGCGAGGCGTCTCCGGCGGGCGAGGCGCGCGAGACGCCGGGCGTGCGCCGGACGCCTCTCTCGCGATGGCGCTCGCTTCCGCTGCAGACGGCGGTCGCGATCGCGTTGTGGGTCGGCGGCGCCGCGCTGACGCTGATCGTGATGCTCCTGCCGGGCGCCGACAGGGCGCATCTGTCGCTCGCGCTGGTGCTGATCGCATGCGCGGCGGCCGTGGGCATGGTGGTCCCGGTGCTCGGACTGCTGCTCGGCGAGATCGCCTACGTGGCCTCCGACGCGCTGGCGGTCATCGCCATCGCTGTGGGCGTGTATCTCACGGGCGCCACGACGAGTCCGCTGCTCCCGCTGGTGTTCGTGGCGGTCGCGTTCGCCGCGTTCTTCTACACGCCTCGCGCCGCCATGCTGAGGCTGGCGGGGGCGGTGGCCGTGTGCGCGAGCCCGTTCCTGTACGCGGCCGACGACGCGCGACTGCAGTTCATCGTGCCGTTCGTCGCGCTCGGCACCACCGCCGGCGTGCTCGCGTGCATCATCCTGTACAACAAGCGCGAGCTCGCGCAGGCGGCGCACGTGGCGCGCGAATTGGCGGCGCACGATCCGCTGACGGGCCTGCCGAACCGGCGCGCCTTCCACGACGGCGTCGGCCGCGCGCTCGAGCTCGCGCGCAGACGCGCGACGCCGCTGTCGCTGTCGGTCGCGATGATCGACCTGGACAACTTCAAGCGCGTGAACGACACCTTCGGCCATGCCGCCGGAGACCTGGTGCTGCTGGCGATCGCGCGGGCGCTGAACGTCGCCACGCGACCGGGCGACCTGGTGGCGCGGATCGGCGGCGACGAGTTCGCGCTGCTCGCGCGCGGCGTCGACGCCGCCGCCAGCCACGCGCTCGGCGTTCGCTGCGTGCGCGCCGTCGAGGCCGCCGTGCGACGCGCGGGCTACGCGGACTGCGGCGTGTCCGCGACCGTCGGCTACGCCCTGTTTCCCTTCCACGGCACGACGCTCGACATGCTGCTCGACGCGGCCGACTCGGCGCTGATGGACGCGAAGACGAAAGGCAAGCGCCGAGTCAGCTGCGCGGCCGAGGCGTCGAACGCGCAGCTCGACGCGTCATAGCCCGGAAGTTGGCGTACATTTACCCGCGATGCCCGACCTCCGCTTCGCCGCACCGTCAGGAGAGCTCGGCGGCTACCTCGCGCTGCCGGTGGGCGACGGTCCGCATCCGGGCGTGGTCGTGATCCAGGACGCGCTGGGGCTGTCCGATGACATCCGCGAGCAGGCCGACCGGCTGGCCGCCGCCGGCTACCTCGCGTTCGCCCCCGACCTGTACTCCGGCCGCGGCATCCGCTGCGTGGTGGCGACGATGCGCGCGTCGCGCTCCGGCACCGGGCCGGCATACGCGGACATCGAGGCGGCGCGCGCGCTGCTGCTCGCGCGCGAGGACTGCACCGGGCGGATCGGCATCATCGGGTTCTGCATGGGCGGCGGATTCGCGCTGCTGTGCGCGCCGTCCGGCGGATATGGCGCGGCGTCGGTCAACTACGGCGAGGTTCCCGCGGACGCCGCCGAGCGGCTGCAGGGCGCGTGCCCGGTCGTCGCGAGCTTCGGCGCGCGTGACCGCGGCCTGCGCGGCCGCGCCGAGCGTCTCGAGCAGGCGCTCAGCGCCGCCGGCGTCGAGCACGACGTCAAGGAGTACCCCGACGCCGGCCACAGCTTCCTCAACCGCTTCAACGCCGGACCCGCGCTCACGCCGCTGCTGCATGTCGCCGGGATGGGCTACCACCACCCGTCGGCGGAGGACGCATGGCGGCGGATCCTCGAGTTCTTCGGCGAGCACCTCGGCTGAGACCCGCCCTCGAGTCGCTAACCCCATTCCTCTTGGTGAGAGACGTCGGAGTCCTCCTCCAGGGGCTCGCGGACGCGGTTGCGGAAGGTCACCTCGTCGATCTCCCCCTCGGCGCGCTCGGCGAGGACACGCACCTGAATCTGCATCGTCCCCGGCAGCGTCACATCGCGAAGGCCGCTGAGGGCGCGTTGCACCGTGTGCAGGTCTCCCTCCGTCGCGGCGATGTTCAACGTCACGCGGCGATAGCCGGCCCGCTTTTCGCCGCCTCGCCCGGACCCGGTCGACTCGCCGTCAGGCTGGGGGATCGAGCTGGGTCCAGACGGCATCCCGTCGCCCACATCTGAATCCCCAGCGCCGGCCGGGGGCTCGCCGATCAGCGTTCGCGCGACGCTCTCTGTGAGCAACACGGCGCCGGGGCCGAGGTCTATCTCGGCTGGATCCAGTGTCCGCCCTGCGAGGTGGACGAGGCTGCGGTCGGCCACGCTGAGCGTGCCATCTTCGTCGCTCACCCCGATCGCGTAAGCGAAATCGCCCGCGGCGACGCCGGTCGCAATCGCCTCGTGGAGCGGACCGACGCCCCAGAGCTTGGTGAACTCGTAGTAGGAGAAGAACGATTCGATCAGCACGTCGCACCGAACCGTTCCTCGCTCGGCGAGCTTGGTCAGGGCAAGCAGGCGCTTCGGCTTGAGGGTGTCGAAGACGTGCAGGTTGAGCGCGTCCCGCACACGCTCGTGAATGCTGCGCCCGGCGGACAGCACCGTGCCGAGATCCACCGACTCGAAGCGCACGCCGCCCGGTCCGTCGTTGCCAACGGGCAGCAGCACCCGCTCGTACATCTGGCCCACGCTTGTCGCAAGCGCGCGCTCGGCCTCGGTCGCGCGCTCTTTCAGCTCCTCCTTCTGCTCAGGCGAGAACTGGTGTCGCGCTGTCTGTCCGAGCAGCGCCGATACCGCGTTGAGCGTCCGCCCCGCCCGCCGCGCCGCATCCGCGATCGGCGGTCCGGCGATCACAAGCGCCATGCCGTTCTTGTGCTTGCGAGGCGCCTCCCCGCAGTGGCTCACGAGTCGAGCGAGCTCCTCGGGAGACGTGTCGGTGTCGGGAGGAAGGTAGGCCGTCACGAACGCCGGGACGCCGTCGGCGATCTTCGCCGAGTCGTCGGGCCATATCGATATCTGCTGGCCACCCGCGCCAATCGCCCGCTCGAGCCTGGCTCGCACCACGGCCAGCACCTCCTCGGAAGTGAGCTTCTGCTCCTCGTTGGCGATCAGCAGGTTGAGGTTTGGCCGCGTCTCGAAGCGGTAGCGACGCCCCGTGTGGTGCAGATATAGAAGCGTCTCGCGACGCATGTCTCGCAGCGCCGCTCGGATCACGTTGCCATCGAGACCCGGGACCAGAGATGCCTGGACGATCTCGCGCTCGAGCGCACCCCGCTCCTCTCCTTCGCGCGCACCGAATGAGAGCAGGAGGATCGTGGTGGCCACACGTGCCCCCACCTGCAGCGAACGCAGCGCCGGCGACTCGCGTCCGATGCGCTCGTCGACCTTCGTGGTGCCTGCGTTGGCGCCGAGGAAATCGGCCTCGACGACTGCCGCATACTGAGTGGCCTCGCCGACCTGCTCGAAGAAGCTGGTGCGCACGTGCTCATCGCCGAGATCGACGTCGCCTGGGCTGATGAGGGCCTGTGGCGCGCGGCTCGACTGCTGGCTCCAGAGCGCATGAACGACAGTGGCAAGGAACTGGAGCGCTCCGCGAGTGCGCTGATAGCTGGGAAGGCTGCCCCAGCGCTGGTACATCAGGTCGATCAACTCCGGATGAAAGGGGTAGCACTCGGCTATCCGCTCCTCGAGACGCTCGGCTGCGCCGGCAGCCTCGCGTCGGGCATCCTCGGTCTCTGCCTGGGACAGCAGATCGGCTCGCAACAGCTTGCCGTACTCCTCCGCGACCCGAGCGACGATCGCAGTGTCGCCGATGCCGTCGAACAGTCTGCGCTGGACCACGCGAAGTACCTCGTCGCCGCTCACGGGTTCCCTGCGCACATCCACTCTCGCCGTGATGTGCTCCAAGGCCGTCAGCACTGTCTCCTCCTGCACCGCCTCGCCGACGCTCGCCTGAAGCGAGTACACCATCGCCGCCTGGCGGACCTGGTTCACCGCCTCGGAGAGGTTCTGCACGAAGATGAGCGCGAGCTGCCCGGCGGTAGTATCGCCCTGTCGCAGTGCCTTGCCCTTGACGATGTAGACGAGCACCTCGTCGAGCAAGACCAACGCGGGCGCCTCAGAAAGCAGCGGCACCAGATCCTTCCCGCTCGGAGGGGTCGACTCCTCGCCGTTCACCAGCAGCGCGTCGTAGGCCTCCCAGCCCCCGAGCTGGTAGGCGAGCTCTCCCCACAGCGTGTGGATCGTGCGGCCTTCAACCTCACGTCCTCGCGCCGGGTCGAGGTGCTCGCCGGAGAGAACCGCCAGGCGCACCGGGCCGGGGTCCGGCAACTCGTCGAGGGCGCCCTCGGCCGCGGCTACGGCGCGGTCACGAGCGGTCGCGAGATGGTAGAGCGCCAGCAGCGTGTGGGTCTTGCCGCCGCCAAAGGGGGTCCGAAGCTGCACCGCACGGTCGCCGGGCTGCCCAGCGAGGACGCCGAATACGTCGTCGAGGAGCGCCAGCATCGCCGGCGTGAGATATGTGGCAGCGAAGAACGCGGCCGCATCGGTATAGACAGCCCGAGAATCCTCGGTCCGGTAGGCGATCGCCGCCAGGTTGGCGGCGAACGTCCCCATGTCGAAGTCGCCGCTCGCGACATCTCGATGCGGGGCGACAACGTCCGTCCACGGGCGCAGCTGGTATGCGTCCGTCATGCCCGCTGCCGGTCGATCTCACGTTGGAAGTAGTCGACGATCGCCTGCTCGTTCCCGGCGAGCGATGAGAACTGCTTGTCGACGACGTCGGAGAAGCGCGCAAGGACCTTGCCGGAGAGCTCCTCCATCTCCTCGTGCACGCCCGCCGCGAACAGTTCCCTTTTCCACGTACGGAACTGAAGCAAGGTGATGGTGGCGTCCCGTGCCTGTGAGTCGCTGCCAACCCCGAAGATCGCGATTGGTCGAGAGAGGCTGTTGAGCAGGCAGTCGACCGGATAGCGCCCCTCTGGATCGTGACTGCGGTCGTAGTAGTCGAAGTGGGCATGGTCCCCGAAGTGCTCCTGCAGCAGCGTGCGGAAATCCTCGACGAAGGTGGACCGAACCCGCTCGCGCGAGAGGAAGCGCAGGTCGCTGATCTGCAAAAGCGCCTGGACGAACTGAAAGAGGTCGCCGGCGACCACGCCGGCGTGGGTCGGGAGCACCAGCTCTCCCGAGCGCTCCCTGATACCCGCTCGCTGCTCGATCGATTCGAGCAGCGTCTTCCGGTTGCCGGACTCGAGCGCATCGACGTCGAGATCGTAGGAGAGGTGCATGAACGTGTGCCCCGTGTCCGTCCACTCGTACTCCGTGTCACTCTGCTGTCTGAGGCGGACCACGAGCCGGTCGCCATCGGGGAACTCGAACGGCACGAACACGCGTGCCTCGCGTTCGCCAAGCGGCTCGACCCGCACCTCTGCCCCAACGGCCTGTGAAAAGGTCTCGGCGAGATCGACCAGCGTCATAGCAGCGTCCCCTGGGCCGGAGGAGCGAACGAGCCGATCTCGAGCAGATGACGGATGGCGCCGTGGAAGTCGGTGTAAGCGATCGTCGGCCGCGCGTAGTGCTCCTCGCTGTAGCCATGTTCCTGATAGCGCTCGGTCGCGGTATGGACGTGAAAGTCGAAGAAGACCTCGCCCTGCTCGAGCGGGTTACGATGCTCGTGCGAACGTCCATTGCAGCGGCACAGCTTGAACAGCCGCATGACCGAGGGCATCTCCCAACCCAGGATCACCGAGAAGTCGTGCACATCTATGCGGTTCTGGCGCAAGATCAGGCGAAACTTCGACCCGCCGGCGCCTTCCACCTGCTTTTGAGCCTCGAGATGGCCGCGCTTGGGCTTGTGTGGCGTGAGCTCCCCCGGATCGACCGCGGGCTTCGGCTCGGTTAGCCGCGCTCGGATCGTCGCATCGTCCACGATGGTGCTCATGTGCGACTCAACAGGTTGTCCTCGACAAGACTGCGCCAAGCGCCGAGCAGCCGCTCGCACGCCTGCGCCTCAGCCGGCTTGCTCTCCCCTTCATCTCGCAGCGCGCGTCCCTGGAGCGCCTGTGCGACGGCGCGAAGCTGCCGCGGATCCGGGTGTGCCTCATCGAGGTAGCCGCGGACAGCGCCAGTGCGGTTCGACGCGCGCCACAGCAGTCCTTGAAGGACGTCGATGACGCGGACAGCCCCGTTGCCATTGGCGAGCCCCAGCTGCTCGTCCTCACCTCGGGTCTGGAAGTCGTGAAGCTCCACCTGCCCTTTGGCGATCGTTGCGAGAGGCACCGGCCCATGTCGGAGATCCTCCAGCTCGAGGCCAGCGGTGCGCGCGAGATTGTTGGCCTCGTCGAAGTCGACCTTGGCGTAGCCGTAGGAGTAGCGACTCAGTACGTAGTAGCGGGTGACCGGATCGATCGTACCCACGCCGTCGCCGAGACCATGCACCTTGCGCAGGACGGCTGCGAGCACACGACTCTGCACCTCTTCGAGGAAGGCCGTGGTCGGCAACTCATCACCGTTCGCCAGCTCGACCGAGGCATAGCGTGTGAAGGGCTGCAGCGCCGCGCCGATCGTCGCAATGATGAGATCAGACCCGGCGACCCCGGCCGCTATCAGGCGGTCGAGGCGTTCCTCGATGACGCTGTCGAGCTCGCCACGCACGACGCTGGCGTCCCCAACCTCATCCCCATCCCTGCGCCGAGCTACCAGGAAGATCGAGGATGCAAGCGATGAGGCGCCCTGCCCCACCGAGCGTTCGGGCATCTCGGTGTCCAGCGGCCAGGCCTCCGTGATCGCGAAGCAGGCGCGGCGCAACGCCTCCACGAGGCTGGACCAGCCGAGCGTCGTCTTGTGCGCGTATACGCACACGAGAGGTGCGCCAGGCTTAAGGACGCGATGAGCCTCGGCGAACGCCAAGGCCATCTCATGCTCATAGAACTCGCGCGCCGCCGCCTTGTCGCCGTCGTGACGGTAGGGCGCGACTATTGCCTCACGGCGCTTGGGCGCAAGTTCCCCTCCTAGATGATCTGGAAACAGGAATCCGACCGATCGCTTGAGCCATACGTAGAAGAAATCGGACAGATCAGCGTAGGAGATGTTGTCGTAGTAGGGTGGATCCGTGACGACTGCGTCAAATGTGCTGTCACGCAGCGGAAGCTGAGTGGCGGAAGCACGCTCAACTACCACTCCGCGACCCGCCGCCGCAAGCGGCTCGACAATGTCGGCTATGTTGTCCACGTACTTCGAAGCAACGCCCGCTGCTGTGCCGAACGGATTAGCCTCTGCGAAGTCCCAAACCATCGGAAGTGCCTGTTTTGCATAGGTGTTGGTGAGGGATTGATTCTTTGTGTCCCACCGACAGAGATTCGTGTTTCGATCGGCGATCCGATCGAGTGCGAGCCCGAGATATGCGCTCACTGCCTCGGCTCGTCCTACTGCCGCCCCTGCTTCCACCATCTCGTCGTGTATCTCCCGCACGCCTTGAGAAAACGCACAGAGCGTCGCTAGTTGACGAGGTGTAAATAGGTCGCGGAAGCGAGTAAGTCCATACGCCGGTGTCCAAAAATTGCGGGCATCACCGCCTGGAATTAGCTCGTCTGGCGGCGCGACATCTAGCCCGTCAAGTACAGCCTCACACGCGGCGACATCCGGAAGCGGGAATTGACCTACTGCACGGTACTCGCGTCCGCGTCCGCTCGCATTGACGAGCACGGCTGCGAGCGCAGTTATCCCCATGTGCCCGGCACGACCCTCCGCCTTGATGTAGTTGCCATCGACGACTGCTCCGCATATGAGACACGTCGAGCGCCCTCGCTTGGAGAAGCCCGCAGGATCGAAGCCCAGATCTTCGGGGCTGGCCGCCTCGACGACCTCCCAACGGACGCTCAGTGCCCGTCGATCCACGATTGGACGCAGCGCGACGTAATGCCCCTTTTTTTTCGCGAGCCACGTCTGACGCACGAGCGCAACCTCATGAGGACCGTGCGCAGGGTTCGGGCACGGAACGGTGCGGGTCCACAGGTAGGCGATTGGACGGCCCGCGGCACGCGCAACTGCATCCGAACCCCCGTTGGCGCTGAACAGCGTTCCGTCTTCCCGCACCTCGCGCGCCGGTGGATAGAGGTGGCCCACCCGCTCCCATGCTCGTGCGACCCAGCGCTCGCCCCATACGCGGATGTCGTCAGCGAGCGAGGGACCGAAGCGCTGCGGGTACTCGAGCATGCATTTCTCAATCAGGTGGGCGACGGGATTGAGCTCCACCGCAGTCGCCTCACAACCAAGACGTGCGGCCTCGAGCGGAATCGCACCCCCACCGGCGAACATATCGAGCACCCGCGGAGACACGCCACCGTTGGCCGCCAATACACGCCGGCGAGCATCGGCGATCGCATTCTCCGAGGCTCCCCACCGGCACAGCTCACGGAAATACTCAGCTGAACGAGCCTCTGGCGGCGTGCCCTCGACGGGCACGAGCGTCGCATAGACGGCGGCACGCGCTGCAGCAAGCGGGCGGCGAGCCCACCAGAGGTGGAGCTTGCGGGGGTGATTCGCAGCATGACCAATCTTCTCGCGCTGGGCGACCTCGTTGATCGCCTCAACCGGGATCAGGTCCTCGATGATCCGCCGATCGTCGCTCATGCCGCAGCCTCGATCGCCTCGCCGGGCACGTGGAACGAAGTCACCTGCGTCACCTCGCGCACCTGGTCGCTCAGGGCTGCATAGGGGTTGCGGATCTTCAGCCCGCGTGGAGCGTCAGACGTCGCTCCGTAGAGGACGTAGAGCCAATACCCATCTCCGTGCCGGCGCGCTGCGATCCACTCTGTGCGGCACAGCAGCACATCCCCGCGAGCCGCGCTGCGGCCCTTGACCTCGATCCTGCGCACGTCCACTACCCGACCCTGCTCGTCACGACGCACAGAGCGGATGTCGAATCCCGAGCCGTCGTGTGCCGCCGAGACATCCTCGGGCAGCCAGCCGGCGCGGCGCTCTTCCTCGATCGCCCAATCCATCGCGGCGAGCTCCACGTCCGGGTCGTTGCGCATCGCCGCGGCGGCCTCCCCGTCGAGCGCGACCGGAGATCCGACGAGCGCCGAGCCGAGGTATGCGACGGGGCCCGGCTTGACGATCCCGAGCTGCTCGAAGCCGCGCAGCTTCTCCTCACGGCGACGCTCGATCTCGTCGAGACGACGCTGCGCCGCATCCAACGCGATTCGTGCTGTCTCCTCGCCGCGGAACACGCGGTCGTTGAGCTCCGACCACTTCATCTCAAAGCGTCGCCGCTCGGCGTCCAGCGCCTCGTTGAGATAGCCCGCGCGTACCTCAGCTTGCCCCAGCCGCTCGGCGCGCTTTGCAACCACCACGGGGTGCTGCACACGTAGCCGCACGAAATCGCTTGCCGCTTTCACCACGGCGTTGTCCGGCGGCTCGAGCGTGGCCTGATCCACGGGTGTCAGGTCATGCAGAACGTCGGCCGGCGCCAGTTCGAATCCCCCGCCCGGCGCATCCGCCACCGCGACGATCTCCGCGAACACGTCCTCCGACCTGCCGTTGGTGGCAAGGCCGGAGACGCGGTGAGCAAAGAAGTGAATCGCGTACGGCTCGGTCGCCCACGGCGCCGCGAATGCCGCCGCCCCGCCCTCGACACCCGCCAGCTTGTTCAGCAAGGACTCGGTGGCCGACGCAAAGAGCGGATGGCCGGGCGATAGAAGGCCGGCGTCCTCGTGCTCGGCCCGAGCGCGCTCCTCCTTGAGGAAGGTCAGCTTGCGATACGACTGTTGAGGCCGGTCGAGCCGTCGCACCGCTTGGAGGCGATCGGAGCGCAGCGTCAATGGCACATGCTCTATGCGCCACAGCCCATCCGCTCGTCGCTCGAGCCGGACGCCCAGCTGGGTGCACGCTCGTTGGAAGAAGCTTTCGACGTACTCGGGCATCAGCCGGCGCTCCTCGGAGGCCCAGTCTCGTTCGCGTACCCAGCTGACGTCGACGTTCTTGGTCGCCTGGGCGACTCCGACGATGCGCTCGTACTCCAGGAGCGCCTCCGCTGAGAGCTCCTCGATCTGCTCGCTCGCGCGATCGCGCAAACGCGGGTTGAGCAGCGTGTCGCGCATCAGCCGCTCGAAATCGAGGTCGTTGCGCTGTAGCACCTCGCCGACGACGTCGTACACGCGCCCGCCCAACGCGCTGCGCATCTCGTCGAGCTTTTCCAGAAGCCGCGTGATGAGCTGCCCCTCGATCGTATTGGTGGCGCAGAAGTTGAAGATCACGCACGTCGCTTCCTGCCCGATCCGGTGGATACGGCCCATCCGCTGCTCGAGGCGCACGGGGTTCCAGGGCAGGTCGTAGTTGATCATCAGGTGACAGAACTGGAGGTTGATCCCCTCGCCCGCAGCCTCGGTGGCGATGCAGATCTGCTTCTCCTGATGGAACTCCTGCTGGACCTGCTTGCGCACAACCGGCGGCAGGCCGCCGTGGATGGCACATGTGCTGTAGCCCCAGCTCCGCAGGTTCCGCTCGAGATAATCGAGCGTGTCACGATGCTCGGTGAAGATCAACAGCTTCGCGCGTCCATCCTCGTGCATGGTGCTCAGCTCGGCGCGATCGAGGCACGATCGTAGGGCCGCCAGCTTGCTCTCCTCACCGGAGGCGATCGCCTCGTCGGCCTGTACGACCAGCTCCTCGAGCGCTTCGACCTCGACGCGCATCGCCTCCAGCGTCTCAGCCACCACCACACCCTCCACGGCTGTGTTCTCGTTCTCTTCGGTTGCGTCGTCCGGGTCCTGCTCGCCGTCCATGTCCGCGATAAGGCGGTACTCGGCCAGCTTGGCGGCGCGCTCGTGGACGGGGAGCGACTCAACCTCGCGGATGCGCTCTCCGATTCGCTCGGCACGCTTGACCAGTGAGGAGCGGATGGCGCCGAGGCTCGACGCGAGGCGCCGCTGTAGCACAGTGCGCGCCAGCGCGATCGCGTTGCCACGCTGACCGCCCGTCTGCCCAAGAAATTGCTGGATGTAGTCTGTGACCGCCTCGTAGAGACGCAGCTCGGGGGAGCTCAATGCGAACTCCTGGCGCAGCACCTCGCGTGGCACGAACAGGGCGGCGCCGTTCTCGTCGCGAAGGTTCTCCTTCTGACGTCGGAGGAAATACGGGCTGTCGTCGGCCGCGATCTGCTCGGTCGCCAGCTCCTGGACCGCGAACTGATCCGGGTCGAGAAGCCTCAGGAAGCACTGAAACCGCGCCGAGTCTCCCGAATGAGGGGTTGCGGTCATGAGCAGGAGACGCTCAGTCCGCGTAGCCAGCTCCTCGGCCAGCGCGTAGCGCCGCGTGCGATCGAGCTTCTCCCGTTCCTCCTGAGAGTCCCACCGCGTGGTCGCCGAGCACTTGTGCGCCTCGTCGATTACGACGAGGTCCCATTCGGCGAGCAGCAGGTCGGGCATGATCTCCTCGCGCTTGGCGAAGTCGAGAGACGCGATCGCGTGCGGCGTCTGCTGCCATGCGTTTCCACCGAGCTGCCAGCGCACCTTGTGCGAGTCGAGCACCTCGAATCGTTCGTCGAACTTGTCGAGCAACTCGTCCTGCCACTGAACCGTAAGCGGCGCCGGACACAGGATCAGGATGCGGTCGGCGACACCCCGTAGGTGCAGCTCCTTCATCAGGAGACCCGCCATGATCGTCTTGCCCGCCCCGGGGTCGTCGGCGAGCACGAAACGGAGCCGCGCCTGAGGAAGCATGTGCTTGTAGACGGCATCGATCTGGTGCGGCAGCCCGCGGATGCCCGACAGGCTGACGGCGAACATCGGGTCGTGCGCATATGCGAGCTGAATGCGACGAGCCTCGACGAAGTCGAAGAGATCGCCGCCGGGAACGAGCTCGGAGCGCTCCTCGAGGGGCTCGACCACGCCAGCGGCCAGATCGCCCTCGGTCAGGAAGGTCTCGTCAAGCTGCCCCTCCGCAGTGCGGACACGAAGCTTGAACGCGCCGTCCCCCAGAGACTCGGCGTCTTCGAGCAGCACGGCGCCCGCAAAATGGCCGGCGAGGCGCACGCGCCGGCCTATAAGCTCCTGCATCGTCATGGGTGCAACGGTACGCGATCACGCCGATGCCTTCCGTGGACCGATCAGCATCCCCGCCGCACCGGACTGATCGCGCGAAGCCCATGACGACCTATCGCGACCCCAGCGCCAGCGACTATCCACACCCGCGCTTGTTCGTGGACCTGATGGCTCGACCGTCGAAGATCGACCTGCTGCCGCTGGAGCTGCAGGTCACCACGGTTCTCGCCTGGCTGCTCGATCGATCGCGCCCGTTTGCGCTCGCGGTGCTCGATGCATTCATGGGGCCGGAATGCGACGTGGGCGAGCGCATGGTCGGCGCCCGAACCGAGATCAGCCTCCCGCCACTGCCGCCCGGCGGATGGCTGCATCCCGACCTTTCGATCGACGTCGCCGAGCACAGCCTGCAGCTTCTGATCGAGGTGAAGGTCGATGCGAGCTTCCACACACATGTTCTCGACACTGGGACGTATCTGCAGCCCGACACATATGTGCTCGCCTGGGAGCACGCGGTCAGACTCGATGGAGCGGCAGAGGCGGAGATACGTCGCGTCGGCACCCTCAGCCGCACGCCCGCTGCTGCGCCAAAGCCCGACGCCAAGATCGACGACGCCGACACCCGACGCGCAAAGGACATCTCATGGCACGCGGTCCATGATCTCATCGAGGACGGCGTGAGCACCGGTGCGTTCGGCGAGCTTCGGGGTATCGCGACCGAGTTCTCCGACGCGCTGGAGGAGCGGGTCCTGAGCTCCGCCGGCGGCACAGATGTCAGCGATCCGACGCTCGCCTGGGGCTTGCGCCTGCTTGCCGACGTCCTGCCTGAGATCGCCGGGCGAATACCCGGTGCTAGCCTCGGACAGAACGTCGCGCCGCAGCGCGATTACGTCGGGCGATACATGCGACTGGACTTCGGTCTCGAGTCGTCCGTGCAGTTCTGGATCTACGTCTCCACGGCCGACGGGCGCTACAACGGCGGGCGGGCCGAGGCGAACCTGTGGCTGTCCGAGCGCCCGGACGCCCGCTTCCCCCCGGACGTACGCAGACAGCTCGCGACCTCCGGATTCAGCGAGGTAACCGACCTTGCGGGCACCGCGCTACGGCGCTCGTTCTCGGTCGGCCAGATCCGGGCGTCGGCTGCCGCTGGCGCCGACCGTGAGGTCGTGATCGAGTGGATCCTCCGCTGCCTCCACCAGGCCGGCGTGCGGATCGGCTGACCGCGTACGCCGTCGATAGATTGCCGACCAGTGCCGAAGAACCCCCTCTTCTCCAGCTACCGCACCGGCGAGAACCGCGTGACCGCGTCGATCCTGGCCGTACTCGAGCGGATCGACCTTGGCCTGGTTGAACGTCTCTTGTCCGCGGCGAGCGGAGAGGCGAACCTGCCGCTCGTCTCCTTCGAAAACCAGGTTGCAGACAAGCACGGCTCCGTACCAGATGCCGGCATCTCCGCGAACTTTCGCTACCTGTTCGAGGTCAAGACCACGGCGCGCTCGCTCGACCAAGGGCAGCTCAAAGCACACCTTGCCCACCTGGACGGCTCGTTTGCGAACGAGCGCCTGTTCGTCCTCACTCCAGACTGCGAGGAACCATCGTCGGTGATCTCGCTGGAGGACAGAAGGCTCACGTGGCTGAGCTTCGAGGGATTGGATCAGGCGATCCTCGAGCTCCTCCAGGACGAAGCCGAGCCGCTCGCCGAGCAGACGCGCTTCCTGCTCCACGAGCTGCGCGCGCTCTTCGCCCAGGAGGAGGGTCTGCTGGGCCAGGAGGACACGGTTGTCGTGGCAGCCAGGGATGCATATCCCGAGTACCGCCTGACAGCCGCGTACGCATGCCAACCCGGGCGGGCGTTTCGCGACGGCATCCGGTGGATGGGCTTCTACTACGGTGGCGCGATACAGCCAGAGGTGGCGTTGATCCGCCACCGCCGCGACAACGTCACGCTCAGCAAGGCCAGCGCGGACGCGCTTCGGAAGACCGACGACCCGTTCGACGCCGAGCTGGCCGCACTCATCGAACGACTGCTCGACGCGAGCCCGCGAGCGCCCGGACAGCAGTACCAGCTGTTTCTGCTCTCACCGGTGGACGACGAGCAAACGCTGCGGCTCGCCCGGCCAATCGAGAACACGGCGACCGATCGCAAGGGGAAGGCTTCCGCTTGGACGATGGGTCAGCGCTACACGCAGTCGAGCGCCCTGGCGCAGAGTCCTGACACGACCAGCGAGCTCGAGCAGCTCGGAGGCTCACGGACCGCGAACTGAGACCCCCCGATCACGCCCCGCCCCCGACAACCCGCAGCGGCTCCAGCGTCGCCACCGCGAAGTCTCCGCTCACCGCCGCCACCTCCTCCGGGAACGCCGCCAGGTTGACGTTCGTCGAGTAGCCCATCGGCGCGTCGATCGGGCGGAAGAAGTCGTCGAAGTGGCTTGCCACGATCGTGCGCGGCTGCAGCCGCGGCAGGATGCGCGCCCAGTAGTCGCGCGTGAAGCCGCGTCCCGCGATGCCCGCCAGGAACACGTCCACGCCGCTGTGGCGGATCGCGTCGTCGATCAGGTTCGCGCTGCCCTGGTGGTAGAACGTCATCCCCGCCACCTCGACGTGGATGCCCCACACCTGGCCGCATCGGTACGCCGACGGCGACAGCGCGTCCAGGTGCTCGCACGTCAGCTCGCCGTCGAACGGCACCGCCAGGCCCAGCAGCAGCTTCGAGTGCACGCTCGGCACGAACGTCGCCGTGAACGGTCCCAGCTCGTAGCGGCGGTTCGGCTCGACGGCCACCGCGCGCTCTCCAAGGCCGTGCACGCGCATCAGGTTCACCAGCGAGCTCGAGCCGAACGCCGGGCAGCCGTACCGGCGCGCGATCGCCGGCACGTCCACCGCGTGGTCGAAGTGCGTGTGGCCGACCAGCACGCCCAGCACGCTGCCCGGCGCTCGTATGAAGCGCTCGTGCATCGCCGCGTCCGCCAGCGCCGGCGCCCTCCGCAGCACGCTCGACAACGGGACGCGCGACACGTACGGATCGATGAAGATCGTCTCGCGCTCGTACGTCAGGCGATAGCCCGCCACGCCCAGCCATTCCAGCTCCAGCCCCAGCGCCAGCTCCAGCGGCCTGTCCGCCAGCTCGCGCATCGCGTCCGCGTCGTCGCGCTCGCGCCCGCCGCGGTTGGCCGCAAAGCGCGCGAAGCTCGCGATCTGGTGGGCGAGATCCGGCACCGCGGCGATCTTAAGCCGCGGGCCGATGACAGAAGGAATCTATCAATCCATCATCCTAATTGAGTTGCCATTATCCCATCTTCTTGGCAACTCGTGTGCTACTGTTCGATGCCCATGGGCGTTGTCGACCATAAGGAGCAGCTGTTCGAGAACATTGTGCGCTTGCGTCGCGCCGGACAGCACGTGCCGGGCAACGTCGACATCGCCGCCGTACGCGCGACGCTCGAGCGTGAACTCGGAGAGACCGTGTCGCGCAGGCTCGCCGCGCGCGCTCTCGGCGTCAGCCACACTGCGCTCGAGCGCTGGATCAAAGCCGGCGACCTACCCGTCGTTTACTCACCGAGCGGCCGTCTCGAGGTGCCGGTACCGGCACTGTTGAATCTCTATGAGGCTCTCGAGGCCGAGCGTCCTCGCCGATATGTACTCGCACCGACGATGATCCGTCAGCGCGAAGCGGCAGAGCGTCTGCACCTCGACGAGACGAGCGCAGACGGCGGACACAATCGTGCGCAGGCGCGAAGTCGCGCCTACCACCGTGTGGTCGCCGGGCGACTGCGCAAGCCGATGGTCGACGAGGCGCGTCACGTCCTCGTTCGGTGGCGCCAGCAGGGAAGAATCGACGAGCACTACGCCGAGCGGTGGGAGCAGCTGCTCAAACGGCCGCTCCCGGAGATCCGTCGCGCACTTGCAGACGACGGCGAGGAAGCCGATGACCTGCGCCAGAACTCGCCGTTCGCCGGCATGCTCAGCGAGCCCGAGCGCCGGCGCATCGTGCGTGAGGTCGTGTAGGTGCGCCCGGAGGATTTCGAGCATGTCGTCGCAGCGGCGGCGGAGGTGACCGGACAAGACGACTTCGTGGTGATCGGAAGCCAGGCGATCCTCGGCTCCTACTCGCAACCGCCCGACTCGATGCTGCAGTCACTCGAGGCTGACATCTACCCAATGAGTAATCCCGATGCAGCCGATCTCATCGACGGCGCACTGGGGGACGGATCTCAGTTCCACTTGGCGTTCGGCTATTACGCCCACGGTGTCGGTCCCGAGACGGCGAAGGCGCCACATGGCTGGCAGCATCGCCTTGTCAGACGAGAGATCCCCAGGCGGGTGGCGTCGACGCGAACCGCGGTCGCCTGGTGCTTGGAGGTTCACGATCTCGTGCTTTCGAAGTGCGCCGCCGGACGCCAGCGCGACTGGGATTACGCAGCTGAGGCGCTCAAGGCGGGGATCGTCTCCGCCGACGTGCTCCTCGCCCGTGTCCCGGACCTGCCGCTCAGCGACGAGCTCCGAGACCTGATCCAGCGGATGCTCCGCAGCATGATCCCCTCGAGCTAACCGCCAGTCTCGCGCTGTTGCGAGCAGCGACTCAGATACCGCGTCAGCCCTTCGAAGCTCTGCTCCGGGCGCATCGCCTGCTCGTACGCCGCCGCCGTCTCGCCCGTGCTCGACGCCGCCACGCTCGCGCGGATCGTCGACGCGAACGCCGCCTGCTCGCCCGCCGCCGCCAGCCGCTCCGCGCGCTCGAGCTGCTCGCGAAGCTCCGCCAGGTGGGCGGGCACGTCGTCGTATGAGCCGAAGTGCGTCACCGCCAGGCTGCGCGGGCGCCACGCTTCGATCAGCTCCAGCGACGCGTGCCACGCGCGCAAGTCGATGTCCGGCGGCGGCGTCGGCGCGAGCACGCACGCGCCGTCGATGCGCACGCCCGTCACGTCGCCCGTGAACGCGCGCCCGCTCGGCTCGTGCAGGTAGGACACGTGGTGGGACGCGTGGCCCGGCGTGTACGCCACGTGGAACGCGCCCAGCCGCTCGCCGCCGCGCAGCACGCGCACGCGCTCCGCCGGCACCGGCAGCACCTCGCCCCACAGACGCTCCATGTCCGCTCCGTACAGCCGCGTCGCGCTCGCCAGCAGCTTCGTCGGGTCGATCACGTGCCGCGCGCCGCGCTCGTGCACCCACACCTCCGCCTCCGGGAAGCGGCGCAGCAGCGAGCCCGTCGCGCCCGCGTGGTCGAGGTGGATGTGCGTCAGCGCAAGCACCCGCGGCGGCGTGCGTTCCAGCGCCGGCAGCAGCTCGTCCACGCAGCTGCTCGGCCCCGGATCCACGATCACGTCGCCCACCCGCCACGCGCCGATCACCCGCGCCCGGCCCAGGTGGCGCAGATCGATCAGCTCGGCCTCCGCCGCGCCGGCCATCGTGACGTCCGCCACAGCGTCGCCGCCGGTGTCGTCATCGCCGGACATCGCCCGCCGCCCCCGTGCTCATCGGCGCGACCGTCACCAGCGCCGCGCTGCTCGGCTGCATGTCCACCGTGATCACCCCGCCCGCGTTCGTCGCGTGCGGCAGCACCGCCGGCTCGCTCCACGAGCCGTTCGCCGCCACCGTCTCGCCACCCAGCGACACGCCCGACAGCGCCTGCGGCGACGGCGCCGTCAGCCGCAGGATCGTCGCGCCGTGGTAGCCGCCGCCGACGTGCAGGCGCATCGCCACCGGGCGCTCTCCCGGCGCGTCGTCGTCGACCAGCACGAACTGCAGCGTCCCGTCCGCCGCCGCGAACGACGTCGCTTCCACGTTCGGGCGCACCGTCGGGCCGGGGCTGACGACCGTGTGCAGCGGGCGCTCACCCTCGAGCGCCCGCGCCAGCAGCAGCGCGTACCACTCCGGCTGCGCGCGCAGGTCACCCGTCGCCAGCGCTTCCGCGTTCGGCGCGCACACCGGCGTGTAGCCTTCGCAGTTCGCCGGGTTGCCCTCCAGGTTGATGCCCGCCACGCCCAAATCCATCGCCTGCGTCAGGTAGCTCACCGCCCACAGCGCCGACGCGAACGTGTCGCTGATGCCCGGCACGCCGCCGCACGACACCGTGTTCGTCTCGTCCAGGCGGAACGGCACTTCCGTCTCCTGCGCGATGAACGTGTAGCGGCGCAGCGAGCGTTCCTCCAGCACGCGCGTCCGCTGGCCAAGCAGCCGCGCGATGCTCGGCGGCGGCTGTTCCGCGCAGCCCAGCGGGTAGTGGTGTCCCGTCAGCATCGCCGGGCGCTGGTCGATCGCCTCGCTCAGCCCCCACTTTTCGTATGCGCTCGAGCCCGACGTGTCCGGGCCCGCCAGCGGGATGCCCGGCGCCAGCGCTTCGATCGCCTCGCGATACGCCGTCACCTGCGGCTCGTACTGCAGCGGCGTCCACGGTTCAGGGCGCAGGCGGTGCCTGCCGTACGAGTCCGGCTCGTTGCCGATCTCGATCGCTTCCAGCGACGACCCCAGCGTCGCCTTCGCCGCCGCCGCCTCGCGCGCCGCCGCTTCCGGTTCGAAGTGGCCGAACCCCAGCGTCAGCAGGATGTGCCAGCCGCTCTGCGCCGCCACGCTGCCGAGCTCCGCCAGGTTGCCCGCTTCCAGCGCGCCCAGCGCCCACGACGGTCGCGGCGCCACCCCTTCCCGCCACGCGATCTGTTCGTCAGCCGTCACCCCGCCGAAGCGCAGCACGCCCGCGCCCAGCGAGCGCAGCATCGTCACCAGGTCGCCCTCGCCCGCGTACGCCCCCATCTGCGCCAGGCTCCCCACCTCGAACGACAGCCCCAGGAAGTTCTGCGGGACCGGCGCTCCAGCTTCAGCGCCTTCCGCCGACACCGCCACGGCGATCGGCCTGTCCTTCAGCGGGATCGGCCTGTGCCTCGCCGGGTGGTGTCCGTGCGTCGCGGCGACCGCCGCGGGAGCCACGACGAGAGCGAGCGCCGCGCACGCCGCACCGATCGCCACACGCACGCGCACGCGCGCGCGTACGTCCACACGGGCCCGGTGCACGCGCCTACCGCTCAGAGCCGACCGCGAACCAATCCGAGTTGAGGCCCGGCGCGCTCTCGCACGCCTCGAGCATGATGTCCAGCACCACGCGGCGGCCGATGTCCACGCGTTCGTCGTGCGTCATCGACACCGGCGCGTCCGCGTCCACCGTCGCCCAGATCTCAGCGCCCACCTTCGCGAACGACGCGCCGTCGCGCCGCGGGCCCAGCCGCGCCAGCAGCTGGTCCAGCGCGTCGTCCGGTGGCGAGTAGCCCGAGTGGCGTGTGATCCTGAAGCGCACGCGCGAAGGCTACAACGTGCACGCTCATCCCCGCGCCAGCGCCACCACCTTCTCGACCGCTTCGGTGAGCGCCCGCGGGACGCTGCCGCGCTCGAGATCGGAGAAGCGCCGCCATGCGTGCGTGGGCTTGTGGCGATGCCCGCGCAGGCCCGCGACGCCCTCGAAGTCGGGCGCGAGCACGACCGTGCGCGCCGATCCCGCGAGCTGCGCGATCTCCTCGTTGACCGTCCGCTGCGCCTGGCTCGGGCGCCTGCCGGGCGGCGCGTCGCGGTCGTGCACCGCGATGCACGGCACGCGCGCGGCGTGGCAGATGCGGATGAACAGCCGCATGTTCGCCTTGCCGCCGCAGTCGACGATCGTGATCGCTTCGCGGTCGACGTCGTAGCCGAGCGCGTTGAACACGAACGGGAACGTCAGCTTCTCCGTGCGCCCCTCCACCAGCAGCACCGCGCGCGCCAGCAGCAGCTCGCCGCGCTCCGCGTCGATCTCGCTGATCGCGCGAAAGCTCTCGTCCGCGCCCAGCGGCCGCGGCTGGAAGACCGTCGTGCCCGTGCGCGGGCTGTGCTCCACCAGCGCCAGCTCGTCCAGGCGCCCGACGTTCACGAACACCGGCTCGTGCGTCGAGTACAGCACCTGGTTGCCGTTCCCCGCGAACCTCCGCAGCAGCCGGTACAGGTAGCGCTGCGCCTGCGGGCGCAGGAACAGCTCCGGCTCCTCGATCAGCAGCACCAGCCCGCGCTCGCCCGCGACGCACAGCCGATCGAGCGCCGCCACCAGCGCCGCCGCCGGAGCCGCCGACGACGCGCTCTCGCCCGGCGCCAGGTACTCGCTCGCCACGCGCGCCGCGCTCGGCGCCAGCGCCGGCTCCGCCACCAGCCGCCCCGAGCGCAGCGACGCCGGCACGAACAGCACCGGCACCTCGCGTCCGCGTCCGGTCGACGCGCCCGGCGGGCTCGTCTCCAGCGAGATCTCATCGCCGTCGGCGAGCGTCGCGCTCAGGTGGATCGACCTCGCGCCGCCCGCGCTCACGTCCGCGACCGCCGGCGCCGGGCGGCCGCGCTGCAGCAGCGTCCACACCGCCGCCAGCACGTTCGACTTGCCCACGCTCGGGCCGCCCACCAGCGCGAACACCGGGCTCGGCGCGAACGTCACCGAACGCGCCGAGCGAAACCCCCTGATGCGCACCTCGCGCACGCCGAAACGCTGGTCAGCCACCGGCACACCCTAAGACCTCACTCGCCCCCGCCGAGCGTGAACTCGCCGCGCGCGACGATCACCGCCGCGCCGCTCACCTCCACGCGCTCGATCGCGTCCGCCGAGCCGACCGCCCGCGCGCGCAGCAGCGACGGGCGCCCCGTCTCCGCGCCCTGGCGGATCTCGATCTCCTCGCCGAACGCGATCCGCCCGTGGCGCGCCAGGTGCACCGCCAGCGGCCCCGCCGCCGAGCCCGTCGCAGGGTCCTCCGCGATGCCCAGCCCGGGCGCGAAGTTGCGCGTCTTCCAGCGCGCGCCCGCACCCGCGAAGCAGTTCGCGCCCAGCGCGCCCAGCTCCGCCAGCGCGCGCATGTCCGGCTCGAGCGCCGCCACCGCGTCCTCGCCGTCGAGCTCCACGTACACGTGGCGCGGGCCGTTCACGTACGCCTCCACCGGCAGCCCCGAGCGCTCCACGCCGAGCGCCGCCAGCAGCTCCGCCTCGCGCTCGTAGCGCTGCCACGTCGGGATCGGCTGTCGCATCGACCCGTAACCGATTCGCGCTCCAGCGGGCGGGTCGGCGGACGCCGACGAGCGCCCATCCCCTCCCCCTCCATCACCCCGCAGCGTCACCGGCACGACGCCCGCGCCGGTCTCCAGCGTCACCTGCGCGAGCGCGCGCTCGACGCCGATCGCGATCGCCGTGCCGAGCACCGGGTGCCCCGCGAACGGCAGCTCCGCCGCCGGCGTGAAGATGCGGATGCGCGCGTCGGCGCCCTGCTCCGGCGCCAGGACGAACACCGTCTCCGACAGGTTCAGCTCGCGCGCCAGCGGCTGCATCGTCTCCGGCGGGATGCCACGCGCGTCCAGGAACACCGCCAGCTGGTTGCCCTGCAGCGGCGTGTCCGTGAACACGTCCAGGACGGCGTAGCGGTGGGCCACCTCTTCAGGAACCACGGCTAGCGAGGGTCGAGGATGACGATCGGGATCTTGCGCCCCTTCGCGTTCCGCTGGAAGAAGTCATATCCGGGATAGAACGCGACGAACTTCGGCCACAGGCGATCACGCTCCTGCTCGGTCGCGACGCGCGCGCGCACCTCGCGAACCACCGAGCCGATCTGAATCGTCGTGTCAGGGTTCGCCCTGAGGTTGTGAAACCATGCGGGATGCTTCGGCTGACCGGCCTTCGAGGCCGCCACCGCGATCGCATCGCCATCCTCGTGGTACATCAGTGGAGACGTGCGCCGAATCCCGCTCCTGGCGCCCGTGTGGTCGACCAGGACGATCCGGGCGTCGGGCCAGCCGGGAACATGGCCGCCGAGCCTGCCACTCGACCGCCGGTATACAGCCACGTGGATCTTCGTCGAGCGTCGCCCGAGATAGATGCCGCGCTTGTTGGCGAATTCCGAGCTCGCGGCGGTGAGCCTTCCGAATATGGGCATTGCGCGCTGGTTGGTCGTCACGCCGCTTCGCAGCGGCTCAGGGCTGTCCGGGGGTCGAGCCGTCCGCGCGGAACTCCGGCGGGCGCTCCGGGCTCGCCTCAGCCAGCGCCCGCCTGACACCGTCCGCGTCCAGATCCGTGCCGTACACCGGCGTGCCCGGCTGCTGGCGCCACGACTCCGCCAGCGTGCCCGCATCCACCGGGTCGAACCCCAGCTCGTCGACCAGCGCCATCACCAGCGCCTTCGCCGCCTCGTCGTCCCCCGCCACCGGCAGCGCGATCCGCCCCTCCGCGCCCGCCGGCACGCCCCCGTTCAGCAGGTGCTCCGCGTAGATGTTGTTGAAAGCCTTCATAACCGGATGCCCGAGCTGCTCCTGCACCCAGACGCTCTCAGGTGTCCCCTGCTCGATCGCCGCGATCTCGCCGTCGCGCTGCCGCGGGTAGTAGTTGCCCGTGTCCACCACCACGAACCCCGGCGCGGCCGGCGCGAGCAGGTCCGCCGGCAGGTCGACGATCCGCTTCTCCGGGATCGTCACGATCACCAGCGCCGCGTCGCGCGGCGCGTCCGCCATCCACACCGCGTGCGCGCCCGTTTCCGCGACCAGGTCCGCCAGCGTGTCCGGGTCGCGCGAGTTGGCCACCGACACCTCGTGCCCCAGCTCCGTCAGGCGACGCGTGAGCGTGCCGCCGATGTGACCCGCCCCGACGATCCCGATCCTCATGGCCGCTCCTCGCATGTTCGGTGTTCGTGCCACCCGCATCACAGGCGTGCGCCCATCGTGGCAAACGCCCGCGCGAGCTTCAAGGCTCCCGCCGGCGCGAGCGGGCGAGCTGCCGTGGCTTGACGCGATAATCAACGTCCACGCGCAAGGCCGCCCGCGCCGCGTGCCAACAGATGACCGGCTCCACCACATCCATCTTCATCCAGGTCTGCTGGATCGCCTGGCTGGTCTACTGGGTGGCGATGGCCTTCGCCACCAAGCGCACCGTCGAACGCGCCGGCTTCTTCGGCTACCGCGTGGTGACGATCGCCGTCGTCGTCGCACTGGTCGCCGCCGAGCGCGTCGGGCACCTGTCGGCGAACTCGGAGCTCTGGCACACGACGCTCGCGCTCGGCATCGTCTGCGACCTCATCGTCCTCGCCGGCGCCGCGTTCACCGTCTGGGCGCGCATCACGCTCGGGCGCAACTGGAGCGCCGAGGTCACGTTCAAGCAGGACCACGAGCTGATCGAGTCCGGCCCCTACGCGCTCGCCCGCCACCCCATCTACACCGGCATCATCACCATGGGCCTCGGCACCGCCATCGACTACGGGCGCCCGTTCGGCTTCGTGCTGTTCCTCGGGCTGTGCGCGGGCCTGTGGTGGAAGGCGCGGCTGGAGGAGCGGGTCATGAGCAGGCACTTCCCCGACGCGTACGCCGAGTACAGGAAGCGCGTTCGCGCGATCGTTCCGTTTGTGGTTTGACGCACCGCCCGAGCGGTGGTGCGCTCGGCCATCGCATCCGCGCAAGGTGTTGCTATCCGGAAGCCCGGTATTGACGCGCCGACGTGTCGCTGGTATTGATCCGTAGACGCCGTGGCGTTCCTTCGCGCAGGAGCGGGTCGAGGCGTCAGGTTGATGGATCGGCGTAACGCGACTCCGGGGGCAGAATGTTACGGACGGCTATGTGGACGGCAGCGATCTTCGCCGCCACTGTCGTTGCGTGGCTGCTCGCACCTACCTCTGCCCTGGCGAGCGGCTGCACCGACAGCTGGACGCACGCGGGCGGCGGCAGCTGGTTCGAAGCAGCCAACTGGAGCACCGGCAAAGTCCCCACCTCCTCGGACGAAGTCTGCATCACCGCCCCCGGCGCCTACGCCGTCTCCGTCGAACCGACGACCAGCGGAGGGATCAACGTCAAGTCGCTCACGCTTGGGGCGAGCACCGGGACGCAGAGCCTGACCGTGGCCAGCACCAGCGCGAGCGGCTCGCTGAAGCTCAGCGCCTCGCAGGCAATCAACGTCGGCGAACACGGTGTGCTCACGCTGACGAGCCACGGCACCGGCAATGCCGCGAGCTTGGGGAGCACGATCACCAACACCGGGACGATCGACGCCGAACCGGGCTCCGGGGGGTCTCGCACCATCGAAGGCGAAGTCGTCAACGACGGCGCCGTCGACATCGGGGAAGGCGTGTCGCTGCGGCTGAATGGCACGTTCGTGAATGGCGCCGGAGCGTCGATCGTGGCGGCCGGGACCGGGCGCCTGTGGGTGGTCGAAAATGCGACGTTCAAGGAGGGCGCCGGGACGACGAGCGGGCCGACGCCGGTGGTGGTCGAAGAGGCCTACCTCGACTACACGGGCTCGGGCGCCAGTCATGTCGTGGTCCGAAGCCCTTACTACGGCGCGACGTTGAGCGGGAATCTCGCGAGCGGCCAGACGCTCACGATCGAAGGCACGTGCAACAACGCGTGGTACGGCTCTCTCGGCGGGGAATCGAATGTTCATGCTGCCGCGAGCTTCACCAACGCTGGCACCATCGCGTTGACGAGCGGCAGCGGCGGTGGGCCAACCTGCCCGTCCGGGTATGAAAGCCGTCTGAAGATCGCTCCCGGCGCGACGCTCACGAACACCGGCACGATCGACGCCGAAGCAGGCCTCGGCGGCAACCGCGCAATCGAAGGCGAAGTCGTCAACCAGGGCACCGTCGAGTTCACCGCGAGCGGCACCCTCTCAGGCGCCTTCACAAACGAAGGCACGGTGAACGTCGGCGAAGGCGTCTCACTGCAACAGGCGTCGAACGCGTTTACGAACGGCGCCGGAGGATCGGTCGCAGCGACCGGCACCGGACATCTCTGGGTGTTCGGCGCCTCGACGTTCAAGGAGGGCGCCGGCACGACCAGCGGCTCAGAGCCGGTGGTGGTCGAAGATGGCTACGTCGACTACACAGGCTCCGGCGCCAGCCACGTCGTCGCGCGCAGCTACTACGGGGCATCCGTCAGCGGCAACCTCGCCCCTGGCCAGACGCTCACGATCGAAGGCACCTGCAACAACCAGTGGGACTACTACTACGGCGGCGTCGGTGTCGTCAACGCACCAACGAGCTTCACCAACGCCGGCACCATCACGCTCACCAGCGGCAGCGGCGGCGGGCCCACCTGCTCGTCCGGATCCGAAGCCCGCCTAAAGCTCGCCACCGGTGCGATCCTCACCAACACCGGGACGATCGACGCCGAACCAGGCCTCGGAGGCAGTCGCGCAATCGAAGGCGAAGTCGTCAACCAGGGCACCGTCGACTTCACGACAAGCGGCACCCTCTCAGGCGCCTTCACGAACGAAGGCACGGCGGACCTCGGCGAAGAGGTGTCGTTGCGTCAGGCGTCTGGAACGTTCACCAACGGCGCCGGCGGATCGGTCGCGGCGACAGGCACCGGGCACCTGTGGGTGTATGGCGCGACGTTCAAGGAGGGCGCCGGCATCACCAGCGGCCCGGAGCCGGTGGTGGTCGAAGATGGCTACGTCGACTACACAGGCTCGGGCTCGAGCCACGTCGTCGCGCGCAGCTACTACGGGGCATCCGTCAGCGGCAACCTCGCCCCTGGCCAGACGCTCACGATCGAAGGCACCTGCAACAACCAGTGGGACTACTACTACGGCGGCGTCGGCGTCGTCAACGCACCAACGAGCTTCACCAACGCCGGCACCATCACGCTCACCAGCGGCAGCGGCGGCGGGCCCACCTGCCCGTCCGGATCCGAAGCCCGCCTCGCGATCGCCTCCGGAGCGACCCTCACGAACACCGGCACCATCAACGCCGAACCAGGCCTCGGCGGCAACCGCATCATCGAAGGCGAAGTCACCAACCAGGGCACCGTCGACTTCACCGCCAGCGGCCGCCTGTCGGGCGCGTTCACAAACGAAGGCGCCGTAGACGTCGGTGAAAACGTGTCGCTGGACAAGTCGCCTGGCACCTTCACCAACGGCACCGGGGGATCGATCGTAGCTACAGGCACCGGCCGCCTAACGATGCCGGACGGTGGCGTGTTCAATGAGGGCGCGGGCACGACCAGCGGCACGGAACCGGTCGTCGTCGAATACGCCACCCTCGAATACTCAGGATCCGGATCCAGCCACATCGTCACACGCAGCGACTTCGACGGCTACGGCTCGATA
>Ga0181518_10000412_pt1 | contig 46866 bp, 29 predicted proteins | sample PEATcosm2014_Bin_28_FD_119751 | JGI IMG/M metagenome (GOLD analysis project Ga0181518, IMG submission 119751) | Peatland microbial communities from MTU Mesocosm Facility, Houghton, MI, USA - PEATcosm2014_Bin01_60_metaG | ecosystem: Environmental > Terrestrial > Soil > Wetlands > Peat | place...
CCGCGCATCAAGAATTCCGAGGGCGGATCGTTCGACGCCGCCAGCGGCAGAAAAGTGCTGGCGAATTCACACGGCTTTGTCGGCGAATACCGGCGGTCGTATTGTTCGGTCGCGGCGGTGCCCATTGCGCAAGATGCGAACGGAGCGATGCAGCGCGATTACTGGTATTCGGTGGCGCGCAGCCTGGCCAAGCTCGAGTCGGCGGAGCAGGTGGGGAAAGAAGCGGCGCGGCGTACGCTGCGGCGGCTGGGCGCGCGCAAGGTGAAGACGGCGCATGTGCCGGTGGTGCTCGATCCGATGGTGGCCAACTCCATGCTCGAACATATTTTCGAGGGCGTGAACGGCGACTCGGTCTATCGCGGAGCCTCGTTCCTGGCGGGCAAGCTGGGCGAGAAAATTGCCGGAGCGAACGTCACGGTCGTCGATGACGGCACAATGGTCGGCGGCTTCGGGACCGCGCCCTTCGATGGCGAAGGCATTCCGACGCGGCGCACGGTGGTGATTGAGAATGGAATTCTTAAGTCGTATCTGCTGAATACTTACACGGCGAAAAAGCTGGGCCTCGAAACCACCGCCAACGCTTCTCGCGGATTGGCCGGAACGCCGGGGATCGGGCCGGGGAATTACTTTTTGCAGCCGGGAACGAAAACTCCGGAGCAGATTATTGCGGAGATCAAAGACGGCCTGTATGTCACCGAGTTTCTCGGGCACGGCGCGAACTTAGTCACCGGCGATTACTCGCGTGGAGCATCCGGCATGTGGATTGTAAACGGCGAGCTGGCTTATCCCGTGGAAGAGATCACAGTGGCGGGAAATCTGAAAGACATGTTCTGCAATATTTCGGAGATCGGCAGCGATCTGGAATTTCGCGGCAGCGTGGCCTCGCCGACCATCCGGATCGACGGGCTTACGGTCGGCGGAGAGTAGCGAGGTCAGAGGTTAGAGGTCAGATTGCAGAGGTAAGAATCTTGGCCTTTCACCTCTGCAATCTGACCTCTGCAATCCAGTCGACGAATTAACCTGTTATTAACATTCGCACATTCATTCGCCGTTAATATTTCTCCTATGCCTGAAGAGCCGTTGCACATCGAAGACCAACCTGGGTCGCGCGAGGGAATTCGCGTTTTGCGTCTTGCGGGGCCGCTGACGCTGGGCAATATATTCGGCTTTCAATCGAAGGTGCGAGCCGACAACTCGCGCGCGCTGATTCTGGATTTCACGAATGTGCCACTGGCGGATTCGGCGGGGATTGGCGCGCTGGTCGGGGCCTATGTCACGCACCAGAAAGATGGACGCACCCTGGGGTTGGTGGGCGTGAATCAACGCATCCATCAGGCCCTTGAAGTTACACGGGTCGAAACTTTCTTTCGTTTCTACGCAACGGTCGCGGAGGCGGAGCAGGCGGCGTAAGTGGGAACCGGGCGTCCCCGCCCGGCCGGCGCTTTGCTTAAGGACGGACGAGGACTCCCGTCGCTCCATCAACTCCCGCAAAAAGAAAAGCGGCCTTTGCGGGCCGCCTTCTTTTTCCGGATTTTGTTGGTGGCTTAGACGCCTTTGACGTTCTCCGCCTGCCAGCCCTTGGGGCCTTTGACGACGTCGAACTGAACTTGTTGACCTTCCTGCAGGCTCTTGAACCCGCTTGCCTGGATGGCGGAGAAGTGAACGAAAACGTCCTCGCCATTCTGGCGGCTGATGAACCCGTAGCCCTTGGCATCGTTAAACCACTTTACTGTTCCTGTTTCCATGATGTTGCTGTGTTCCTTTGGTTGAAGTATGCGCTGGAGCTCGCATAGCGTAGGCAGGTCACGCTGTAGAGCGGGGTACTGCTGACGGCCGCAAAGATCGAACGCAATTAAATTGTACATATTCGGGAATAAATGGCCAGAAGATTTTGCGCTCACAAAAGTAATCGGTTCGGGTACAGATTTCCCTGGCCCCTGCCGAAAATTCCAGGGTTACGCTACCAATTCTTATTTATCTAGCTGAAAAATAAGAGCCAACAGTTTTGGCAGTGTTCTTGCTTTCGGTAACCACTGAATCAGTCTGGAGGCAACCATGCTGGCGATAAACGTCGCTACCCTGAATGATCTGACGATGCTTGACGGTGGCAGTCAGTCGAAAGCGATATCACCCACGCCGGCGAAGAGAAGGCCCGGCTTTGACATGGAGAAATTCCTGGCCACGATCGGCGTGAGTGGGAAGGTCGTGGCTTTTGCCCAGCAACAAAGAGTTTTCGCGCAGGGAGACGCGGCTGACTCGGTCTTCTACATCCAGGAAGGCAAGATTCGACTGACGGTGGTTTCGAAGGCTGGCAAGGAAGCAACCCTGGGTATATTGGGCAAGGGAGAGTTTTTCGGAGAACGCTGTCTCCTCGGCAGGCCATTCCGCATGAAGTCGGCAACCGCCATGACGGACTGCGAACTTTTGCGCATCGGCAAGAAAGCCATGATGGAGGCGCTTCAACGGGAACATGAATTCTCAGAAATGTTCGTGTCGAGTCTGCTGGCAAGAAACATCCGATACGAAGAGGATTTAGTTGACCACCTCTTCAATTCCAGCGAGAAAAGACTGGCTCGGATGCTGCTGCTGCTGGCCCGCCTCGATAAGGGATGCGTTTCCGCGTTTGTAATTCCCAAGATCAGCCAGGAGACCCTTGCCGAGATGATCGGCACGACAAGGTCGCGTGTCAGTTTCTTCATGAACAGGTTCAGGGAGTCAGGCTTCGTTGACTATGGCGGGGGCGGATTGCAAGTTCACAAGGCGCTTCTGAATGTGGTCCTGCGCGACTAGCATCTGCCCGGCAAATTGAGGCCCAGGCCCGGATACGACAGCGATGGGAAATCAGAACGGTTACGGCGCGGCGGCCTGTTCACGGCGTCGGGCCTGGATTTCGATATAGACGTTGATCAGCGAGACGGCGGCTGGGGTCACGCCGGGGATGCGCGAGGCCTGGCCTAGCGTCTGCGGGACGACTTTGCCGAGCTTTTCCTGCATTTCGCGCGACAAGCCGCTCACGGCGCCGTAATCGAACCATTCGGGAATGCGGCGCTGCTCGGCCTTCTTCAGCCGGTCGATGGCGCGCTGCTGCTGGTCGAGGTATCCGGCATACTTGATTTCAGTTTCGATGGAATTGAGTTCGTTGCGGATTTCGGAGGAAAGCGAAAAAGCATTTACCGCAGAAGACGCCGAGGTCGCCGAGAAATCTCTTGCAAAAAACCGCGGCGCGAGCTTTTTGAGGACAGGCGCCAGTTGCTCGATCGTGATCTCGGGCCGCTTAAGAAGTTGCGCTAATGTCTGTCCTAGTACCGCAGTCAGATCGCTTGGTTTGTGCGGGGACGGGCGCCCTCGCCCGTCCAAGCTGAGCGTAGCTCGACCGTCTGCGTCGGCTGCGGAATAAGCCAGCGAGACTTCCTCGATCATCGCCTCCGTCAGCTTCGTCTTCTCGAGCAGTTGCTTCATGTCTTGCAGCCGTTGTTGTTTCGCCTCGAAATCCTGCCACGGTTCATCCGGGATCAGGCCCACGCGGCGGCCATGGGGGGTCAAGCGCCGGTCGGCATTATCAATCCTCAAGTGCAGACGGAACTCGGCGCGGGAAGTGAACATGCGGTACGGCTCGTTGGTGCCCTTCGAAATCAGGTCGTCGATGAGAATGCCGGTGTAGGCTTCCGAGCGATCGAGAACCAGCGGAGTTTCTTGCTTGATCTTCAGCGCCGCGTTGATCCCGGCCATAATTCCCTGGCACGCGGCTTCTTCGTAACCCGATGTGCCATTGATCTGGCCGGCGAGAAACAGGCCGGCGATTTTTTTCGTTTCGAGGGTGCGATTGAGTTCCGTGGGATCGATCGAATCGTACTCAATGGCGTAGCCGGGCCGCATCATCTCGGCGTGGTCGAGTCCGGGAATCGACTTGAGGATAGCCAGTTGCACATCGATGGGCAGCGATGTGCTCATGCCGTTGACGTAGATTTCGTGCGTGTTCAGGCCCTCGGGCTCCAGGAAAAGCTGGTGCGTGGTTTTGTCGGGAAACTTGACGATCTTATCTTCAATCGAAGGACAGTAGCGCGGCCCGGTCGATTGGATTTGCCCGCTGTACATGGGCGAGCGGTGCACGTTCTCGCGAATGATGCGATGCGTCTCCGCCGTGGTAAAGGCGATGTAGCAGGGCGTTTGCGCGTCGTGATGGGCCACGCGGCGAGTGCGAAAGCTGAACGGGGTCGGATCCAAATCGCCGGGCTGGCGCTCGAAGCGCGACCAGTCGATGGTGCGGCCGTCAAGGCGCGGAGGCGTGCCGGTCTTGAGGCGGCATCCGCGCAGGCCAAGCTTTTTTAGAGATTCGCCGAGCAGGACAGCGGCCGCTTCTCCGGAACGGCCCGCCGGATACTGCTGCTCGCCGCAGTGGATCAGTCCGTTAAGAAAAGTTCCCGTGGTGACGATGACGGCGTCCGCCGAAACGCAGCGGCCGTCGCGCAGGAGGATGCCGCGAATAGTGCGGAGAAAGTCGTTGGTCGTTAGTCGTTGGTCGTTGGGAACTGCAGATTCCTCGCTTCGCTCGGAATGACAATTCTTATCGGGGTCCGCGAACGACGAACGGCCATCGACTAACGACTGTTCTGCCAACGACTGTCGACCATCGACCAACGACTGCCCTTCCACCACCACATCCACCACTTCCGCCTGCTTGATGGTGAGATTCGGCTGCGATTCTAGGACTTCGCGCATCTTCAGGCGGTAGGCTTGCTTATCGCACTGGGCGCGGGGAGACCAGACGGCGGGGCCGCGTGAAGTGTTGAGCAGGCGGAATTGGATTCCGACGGCGTCGGTAATCTCGCCCATGATGCCGCCGAGCGCATCAACTTCGCGCACCAGATGCCCCTTGGCGATGCCGCCGATGGCCGGATTGCACGACATCTGCGCGATCAGATCGACGTTCAAGGTGTAGAGAGCGGTCTTCATCCCCATGCGGGCGGCAGCCATGGCGGCTTCGCATCCGGCATGGCCGGCGCCCACCACTACTACTTCGAAATGTTCGTCAAACGTCGGCATGTGCGCGTGTTCAGAACCCACAATAATGGAGGGAGTATCGCTTGGCTCATTGTAACGTGGTCAATTGTAATAATGATATCGCCGGTCTCAGCGGCGATTGATGAGCGAAGCCACGTAGCCGGCGCCGAATCCGTTATCGATGTTGACCACGCTGACGTTGGAGGCGCAGGAGTTCATCATGCCCAGCAGCGCTGCCAGGCCTTCGAAGGCTGCGCCATAACCGACGCTGGTGGGAACGGCGATCACCGGGACTCCGACGAGGCCGCCTACGACGCTGGGCAGAGCGCCTTCCATTCCGGCGCAGACTACGATGACTCGTGCTTTGGCCAGCGCGCCGCGATGGGCCAGAAGGCGGTGAATGCCGGCGACTCCTACGTCATAGATGTGCTGGACGTTGTTGCCCATCAATTCCGCGGTGACGACGGCTTCTTCGGCGACGGGAATGTCGCTGGTTCCGGCCGACACGACGGCGATCACGCCCTTGCCATGCTTCTTATGATCGCGCTGCAGGACGATGGCGCGAGGCAGCGGACGATACTCCGCCTGTGGCACGCTGGCGGCGACGGCGGCGTATTGTTCTTCGTTGGCGCGCGTGGCCAGCACGTTGCCGCCATGGGCGGCGAGCCGGGTGAAAATTTCGGCCACCTGGCGCGGCGTTTTGCCCTGGGAAAAAATTACTTCGGGCATGCCTTGGCGCAGGGCGCGATGGTGGTCGAGCTTGGCGAAACCGAGGTCCTCGAAGGGCAGATGGCGGAGGCGCTCGACGGCGTCGTCGGGTGAGAGGCGTTTCTTCCGGACCTGGTCGAAGAGCTTGCGCAGGGCTTGGGCGTTCATAGAGGCAGGCTTCATTGTAGATTCTAAACCTCGGTTGTCAGTTCTCAGTTCTCAGTTCTCGGTTCTCAGTTCTCAGTAAAGACCGCCGCCTGGTGTTTCTGAGAACTGAGAACCGGGAACTGCTTTTGTCAAGGCCTTTCAGTCACTTGCATAGATTACCCGAGCGCAGATTACTCCAGTGGTTCAACGTCCTTCGGATAGTTTGCCCCAGCCCCCGGCGCGCCCTATACTGACGTTACTCTGGTTCTGGATTCTCCGGCAGGTTGGCGGGTAGGATGGGCCCTAGCGCAAGTGTGCCTTTTGGCTGAGCTTTATTTGGCCGGGCATTATTTTGGCCGAGCTGGTTTTGGCCGAGCTTTGTTTTGGCCGATCTGTACCCGTATGCGAAAACACCTGCAAATCGCGCTGATGACTAGCTTGACTGCGATCTCCTTTCTTCCCACGACATTTTCGACGATGCCGGCATGGGCTCAAGTGGGGGCGATTACTCCGATTACCGACGAATCCGGCCGCAAGATCTATGTCAACGAGGACAAGCCCGCCCCGGCTTCGAAGGCGGAGGCTGCGGCGCCTGCCCGATCCACGCTCGTCTATTGGAGCACGACCGAACATCGTTTCAAGCCGGTTCCGACCAGCGGCGCGGTGATGCGGGCGGCGCGTTCGGCGGCCCAGGAAGTGAACATCTATCTGGACGGCAGAGCGCAGGCCCGCCAGGCTTTCAGCCGTGCCTTTACCCAGGAAGATATTGACGCCGCGATTGACGAAGCAGCGGCCCGCCACCACGTGGATCCCAGCCTGGTGCGGTCGGTGGTGAAGGTGGAATCGAATTTCAATCCCAACGCGGTTTCGCGCAAGGGCGCAATGGGGCTGATGCAGTTGATGCCTTCGACGGCGCGTTCGCTCAAGGTTTCCAATCCTTTCGATCCGGCCCAGAACGTGGATGCCGGAGTTCGGCATCTAAGAAGTTTGTTGGACAACTACCGCGGCAACGTGCCCCTCAGCCTGGCTGCGTATAACGCGGGTGAGGGAGCGGTGGCACGGAGCGCGGGAGTTCCGAAGTTCCGGGAAACGCAGAACTACGTTCGCCGGATCACGAACTTGTACAACGGCGGCGACCTGGGCCCGGACACGATCGGCAGCCCGGCGCGGCAGGCGGTCCATGTGCAGCGCGACGCTCGCGGCGTGCTCTACATCAGCAACACGGAATAGCGAGCGAGTTCTCAGTTCCCGGTTCTCGGTTCCCAGTGAGAACCGGCGGAATTAATACTGAGAACTGAGAACCGGGAACTGAGAACTGTGACCCGGCGTTTCGACGATGCAGTGAATTAAGTGAAGACCCAGGCTTCCACGACCCTAACTCGGAGCGGCCGCGCTTTTCGCCTCGGAGCGATTCTGTCGCTCGCGCTGCTGCCGCTGGCTTCGGCCAACGCCCGCGTCCACCACAACGACGCCTGGGCCCGCCAGGAATTCGCCAAGGCGGAAAGCACGCGCGAAGCCCTCAACGGCCGTCCCACGGCAGAGCGCACGCGGCACGAATACCAGCGTGCGATCGACGCCTACCGCCGCGTATATTTTGGCGCTCCCACGTCCTCGAAGGCGGACCCGAGCGTGGTCGCGACCGCGGAACTCATGGTCGAGATGGGGCGGCGCTTCGACGACGACAAGATCCTGCGCGGCGCCGTGGACGAGTACCGCTTTCTGCGCAAGGAATATCCCGGCAGCAAATACCGCTGCGACGCGCTCTTCACCATCGGCGAGATTTACAAGGACGACCTCAACGATGGGAAAGAGGCGCGCGCGGCGTTTGCGGAGTTTCTGCACCGCTATCCGCGCAACCGGCTGGCCGACGATGCGCGTTCGGCGGTGAAGGAAATCGACGACGAGACCGCCGCACTGGAGCGCCCGGCACCGAAGGCGGGGAGCAAGCCGAAGCCGAATGCCAGCCCCAGCGCTGGCAATGCCACTGCTGGCGCGAACGCGAACGCCAACTCAAACGACGATGCCGCCGGCGAATCCGCTAAAGTCGCGGTCGCCCGGCGCAATGAATTGCCGCGCGTCACCGGAGTGCGCCACTGGTCCACGCCCGACTACACGCGCGTCGCCATTGATGTCGAGCAGGAAGTGAAGTTCGATTCGCAGCGCATCTCGAATCCGGACCGGATTTTCTTCGACCTGCGAGACACAAAACTCGCGTCCACGCTGGTGGGGAAAACATTCGACGTGGATGACGGCTTCCTGAAGAAAGTCCGGGTGGCGGAATTCGAGCCGGGGCGCACGCGCATTGTTCTGGAAGTGGACAACCTGGCAAGCTACGACGCTTTCCTGCTGCCAGACCCGTACCGGCTGATCATTGATATTCACGGCAAGGACATACACGGCAAGGATATCCACGCCAAGGATGTTCACGGCAAGCAGAGCCAGCCAGTTCCGTTGGCCAATGCCGATGACACTCGAGCGGACGCGCCCACGGTTGCGAAACCAGCGCCCATTGAAAAAGACTTACCCGCAGTGGCTAGCAGTGCGGATGCCCATCCGCCCGCCTCCGCGAAGCCAAAGCCAAAATCAACGACTGGCGCGGGCGTTGTTAAGACCACGGTTGCGGTCCAAGGGTCGGACCGCAGAATTCCAAAGACCATCGTTGGCGCGGACGACAGTGCGGACGGCAGTGCAGACGACGCTGCGGACGACACTGCGGATAACGCGGCAAAGAACGGCGCCGATGACGGAGCGCCGGCGAAACCGCATACGCCTGCGAATTCATCTTCGGCATCATCGTCATCGCCGCCGGTGGCGTCTCATTCCCCACGGCGAAAAAAGTCCAGTCCAGCGGCCGCTTCCGACACCGCCGATCTTCATTCCAACGACCTTCGTCCCGATGCGCGTGAGGCGACCCGCGAAGCGCGACCCACAGCCTCTGGCAACCGCTCTTTGACGCGCGCTCTCGGCCTCAAGATTGGCAAGATTGTGATTGACCCCGGCCACGGCGGCCATGACACCGGGACGATTGGCCCGAACGGCTTGCAGGAGAAAGACCTGGTGCTCGACGTGGCCAAGCGCCTGGGGCGTTTGCTGGAAGCGCGGCTGGGCGCGGAAGTGGTTTACACGCGCCAGGACGACACTTTCATTCCGCTCGAAACCCGCACCGCGATTGCCAACCGCGAGCAGGCGGATTTGTTCATTTCGATCCACGCCAACTCGAGCCGCGATTCGGACGCGCGCGGCGTCGAAACTTACTACCTGAATTTCACCTCGTCGCCGGATGCGCTGGAAGTGGCCGCGCGGGAAAACGCGGTCTCGGAGAAATCGATCCACGAGCTGCAGGACCTGGTAAAGAAAATTGCGCTGAAAGAAAAGATCGAAGAATCGCGCGAGTTTGCCGGCGACGTGCAACAGTCGCTCTACGGAGGGCTGGCGCTCAACAACGACGGCATCCGCAATCGAGGCATCAAGAAAGCGCCATTCATCGTGCTCATCGGCGCGAACATGCCTTCGATCCTGGCGGAGATTTCGTTTGTGTCGAATCCCACCGACGAGCGCAAACTGGAAACCGCGGAACAGCGGCAGCGCATCGCCGAGTCGCTCTATCGCGGCGTCTCGAAGTACGCCGGCGGATTGAGCGGCGTGAAAGTGGCGAGCAAGATCGACAAACACGAAGGGCAATGAAGCCCTGGCGCCTATAAACCCCTCCGCAGGCGGGAGCCAATGGTGAGTAACTTGTGGGATCGGCCTCGGTGACAGTGGTAATAGTCAGGCGAAGTTTTCCATGGCAAGAATTGAGCGGCGCGCGCTATGGTGTCGCCAGAAAGGCTTGCAAAATGCGAATACGGAGCGGAAGTGGAAGGACGATCGTGGCGCTGGTGGTTGGCTGTCTTCTGGTTACATGGTGCGCCTTCGCGCAAACTGCCAAGGAAGCCCCAAGCCCGGACGCGGGGAATCTGGTGGCGCTCGAGCGTATGTGGAACGAAGCCCAAGTCAACCGCGATGTGCCCGCCATCGCCAGCATGATTGGCGACAGATTCATCAATACCGAATTTGATGGTGAAGTCAGCGATCGAGGAAAATTCCTGGCGGATTTTGCGGACCCCAAATTCGAACTTACTTTCATGAATATCCAGGACGTGAAAGTGGAGGTGTACGGCAATGCGGCGGTGGTGACGGGCACTTATCACACCAAAGGCACCTACGGCGGCAAGCCGTACGATCATATCGGGCGCTTCACCGATACCTGGATCTTGCAAAATGGCAAGTGGCTGTGCGTGGCCAGCCATAGCAGTCTGCTGAAAAAGTAGAGAGTCGAATCGCCCGCTGCCTTTTCCCGGCGCAACGCACCCACGATCAGTCAGCCGCTCGGGTCGCAAGAGGGTCCTGCGCGCCCGAATGGCCCTCAAACCAAAGAACCAACTTGTCGCTGAACTCGCCGGGATTCACCCCGAGGGCGGAGCCGAGCTGCGCTCGGCTTGGACAGCTGGGGGCGGCTGTCCCTGCGCAAACCCGAACGGGCGGGGCGCCCGTCCCCACACGAGACAAACTCTTCAGCTTGTGCCCCTTTTTGAAACTTTTTTGATTTGCCCGTAGTCTAATGCCAAGGTATGTGTACTCCCGAGTGAATCCGTCGAAAGAGCTCGATGCAGATAAGACCCCGATCTGACCTGACGACAGATGCCATGCAGGCATCGCGATTTCTGAACTCCTGAAGCTCACGCGCGGTGAAGTCGAGTGTGGCAACTTCAACCGCCCTCACCAAAGCAGTCAAGGAGAACCTTATGAAGTTTTCGCCAGCCGTATGGGCCCTTTTGATGTTCCTTGCAGGGCCGATTTGCGCGGCCCAGACGCCAGCCCCGCCCGCTGCCAGCGCAGCGGCCCCCCCGTTTCATTACGTAGTCGACCCATCGTTGGTGAAGGAAGCGCGGATATTCCGCGAGAGTGACGGCGCCTTGCACACCGTTGCAATAATGAAGGACGACAAGGGCGTTGCCAGCTCGTTCGTCGAGGACGAGGTCGTGGTGCGTAACGACCCGGCCGAGGTGGCGGCGCTGGTGGCCAAGTATCACGCGCGGGTGTTGCGGCAGATCACGGTCAACCTGACCTCTGCCGAGGGCAAGCCCTTGCCGCCGGCGCACACGACGCCGAGGACCGTGCTCCTGATCGATGCATCCAAGTCGACGCTACGTCTGGAGGACGAGGCAACGAAGGCCAAGGCCCTGGGAGCACACACATTCTCCAGCGCAAAGAGCGCGAACCTTGCGGCCATCGTGGCGCACGAACGCGCCGCGGGCCACGCCGCGCAGTTGAATTTTCTGATGCACGCGACCGACTTCCCCACCAGCTCCAAGGAACAACTCGATCAAAACGGCGTGAGCGACGCCTACAAGTGGCCGGAGTTCGACCATCGCGCATGGCAATATGTTCTGGACGTGGGCATCCAGGCGCATCCATTGGTCGCGATCATCGACAGCGGCTTCTGGCTGAATTCGCAGGGCGTTCCCTGCGGCTACTCGGTCGACGCGCTTTGCGGCACCACGGTGCGCGCTGCCGGCAACTCGGACCTGCCGAAGCAGTTTTTGCAAGGCAACGCCACCGGTGGGTTCAATCTCGCCGGCGGCCCAAGCCTGGCCAGCTGCACGGGCGGAAGCAGTTGTCCGTGGCATGGCAATAAGAGCGCCAGTGTCGCGCTGGGCAAGGTGGACAACGGCACCGGCGCGGCGGGTACGGGAGGCCCGGTGGCCACTCCATTCCTGATCCGGACCGACGACTCCTTTCCGGAGACGGTCGCCGCCATCGAAGCGGCGGTTGAACAAGGGGCTAAGATCATCTCGATCAGCAGCGGTGGAAGCTGCAACTGGTGGTGCCGGTCCGGGGAAAACGCCATCGGCAACGACATGGACGAGCCGAGCGACGCCATGGACCAAGGCGTGTTCGTTGTGGTGGCGGCCGGCAACGACAGTAAGGATGCGGGTGGCGAGAGCTTCTGGCCCTGTATCAAGGCCTTCTGCGTGGGGGCGATGAACTCCTTTCCGGACGGCAACAACTACTACACCAAGATGGATGGGTTTGGGGTCGGCTACTCAAACTTCGGTTCGAGCGTGGCCCTCTGGGCGCCCACCAACATTCACGCCATGCCCGATGCATTGAGCACTCCAAACCTGACCTTCCATAACGGAACGAGCGCATCGGCGCCCTATGTGGCGGGCGTCGCGGCGCTGATGATCGCAGTCAATCCAAGCCTGAAGGGACGCCAGATTGCGTCCATCCTGGTGAGCACCGGCACGCAGGTGGTGAGTTCGGCCTACCCTGACGACCAACCGCAGAGCGGGACCCTGATCGCCCCGCTGCAAGCGGTGCTTGCGGCCAATGGCGGCAAAGCGGCGAAGCCACAGGTTGTCATCACGTCCCCCAAGGACCATGCCAATGTTGGCCAGCAGCTCTACCAGGGCGTTACCTTCACCGCCTCGGTGGCGGACCCTCTCGTGGGGGAGTGGCCGATGTATGGCGCCCATGGCTACTTCAACTGGCCTTTCGCGGTTGGCGGGGGGTATCGTTTGGATGCAGTGGTCTGGACCAGTTCCGTGGACGGTCCCATGAGTGGCGATGGCTACGCCGGGAGCGCCGGAACGAACTTCACCTACGTCTTCCCGCCCTCCGCCAGACCGGGCCAGCGCGTGATCACGGCCACGATCAAGAACTCCGAGGGTCTTTCCAATTCCGACAAGATCACCGTCGACTACGAGCCGCAGGTTGGAGGCCCCAGCCCGGTGATCGTGTATCCGCCTGCCGGCGCGACCTTCCAGGCGGGAACGATTCCGGTGCGCGGCTATGCATATAACGGGGTGAACCTCGGCTACGTTTCCTGCGCCCGCCTCGAATGGCAGCAAGGGATCGCCGCCACGCCCATTGCGTCGACGAGCTACGCCGGAGCTAGCGGATTGTGCGAAGCGCAAGTGCCGTTTCAAGCCGGGCCCCAAACCCTGCGGCTGACGGCGAAAGGCCCAACCGGCCAGGTCGGCACATCCGAGGAGAAGCTGACCATCACACCGCCGTCGGCCGAGACCACAGTCTCCATCAAGGACCCAACGGACAATCAACAGGTCATGAGATATTTTGGGCAAAACGCCTTGATCGCCCTGCGTGCTTTTGTGCAGAACCCTCCGGCTTCGGGTGGATTGACGTATACCTGGAGTTGGTACCCTGCCGGCGCGAGTACAATTAGCAAGACGACAATTGGCACGGGTGACTCGCTGACGTGGACCACGAACACGGCCTGCGGAGCGGTAGCAATCGAAGTCGTCGTCACGGCCCCGTCCATTCCAGCTAGCGCAAGCCCGACAGCCACCAAGCAGATCCAAGTGATTTGCTCGAGCACCGGGTAGGGCATTGAACGATTCACTATGAAATTCTCGCGACCGCTTTTCGTTGTCTTGATCTTTCTTTACGGCGCTCTTTTTTTTGCCGCGGCCCGCGCTGCCGAGCCGCCTAAGCCGGCAGCGGGCGCTCCAGCCTCAGTTTCGCCCGCCGCGGCCGCTTCGAGCCCGGTGCTGCCCACCGACTTTGCCGGCTGGCAGGTGCAAGGGGCGGTTGCGCGGAGCGGCGATCCCGCGGTTGCCGACGCGGCGAATGCGCCGGTGCTGAAGGAATACGGCTTCGAGCGTATGGAAAAGGCCGCCTACACTCGCGACGACGGTCGCAATCTGACGATCACCGCCGCCGTGTTTGCCGACGCCAGCGGCGCTTACGGCGCTTTCACTTTTTACAATTCCTCCGACATGGCAGAGGAAAGCATAGGCGGGCAGGCGGCGTTTCTGAATAACCGCGTGCTGTTCTGCCAGCAGAACGTACTGGTGACTGCGGTGTTCGACAAGATGAGCGTGATGTCGGCGTCGCAGTTGCGGGAACTGGCCGGACTGCTGCCGCCAGCCGCAGGCAACAAGGGCAACCCGCCTCCGCTGCCGAATTATCTTCCGAAGCGGGCTTTTGGGAAGGCCTTCGAGAAGAACACGACGAAGTACATTTTGGGCCCGGTCGCGCTCGATCGCGCGGGAGCGCCGCTGCCGGCGGCGCTGGTCAATTTCAATTCGGGAGCGGAAGTCGTGATTGGCAAGTACGCGGCCACGGCGGGCGATGCCACACTGATGCTCATCGAATATCCGACGCCGCAAATTGCCGCGGAACGTCTGCGCCAGATTGACGCGACGCACCAGGTCGCCGGGCAGGCATCGGGAGTTGCGTCCATGGTGGACGTGGGCCCGTTCTTTGACGTGCGCACGGGGCCGATCGTCGCCATCGCCTCCGGCCCGCTTGCAAAAAGCGAAGCGCGCTCGCTGCTGTCGTCGCTCAGCTACGAAGCCGATGTCACCTGGAACGAGAATACCTACCTGAGCAAGAAAGACAATTTGGCGAACTTCCTCTTCAACGCGATTGTTCTTTGCATCATTGTGGTGGGCCTGTCGCTGGTGGCGGGAATCGCGTTTGGGGGCTTGCGCGTGCTCATAAAACGGTTTTTTCCCGACTCCGTGTTCGACCGTCCGGAAACCATGGAATTCATCTCTTTGCACCTTGACGATCACCCCCGGCGTACGCCTGGGGAGCGGTAAGTGACTCAATCGAATGCCGTTAGCGGCGAAAGTCGAGGAATTTACCCCATTTGGATGTGGTTTGGCGACTTGTGCACGTGTCGTGTAAGTTACTGAAAATAAGACTATTTAAGTCGCAAATTTTGCTTGACACTGTGCTTTTAAGACTCATAAGATTCCCGCAGAAAGTTCTGATGGATAAAACCTCCGTTGGAACTATTCTCCCTTAGAAGAAAAGGCCGCCCAAGTTGCCGGGTGGCCTTTTCGTTTTGCAGACAGTTCCCGGTTGTAAGTTCTCAGTTCTCAGTGGAGGAATGATTGGGTTTGGTTTTTCTGAGAACTGAGAACCGAGAACTGAGAACTCATTTTTGGAACCTCTGGGCGCTTGCATGCGTACACTACTATGTATAAGAGTGTGAGCTCGGAAGGAGCAGCGATGTTTTGCGATCAATGCGGTACGCAGTTGCAACCGGGAGCGCCACGCTGCGGAAGCTGTGGCAAACCCGCTCTTGGACTGGTCGAGCTGCGGCGCGGCCGGGTCCGCGAACATGTCCAGTTGTTGGGCATACTCTGGATGGCGTTTTCGGCGTTGCACGTGATCGCAGGAGTTGTCCTGATTTTTATTGCGCAGACGCTTTTCGGCCGCGCGTTCCACTTTTCCGGCGGCCCACCGCCCGAGATCACCGCCTGGCTGCGGCCTTTTCTAACCGTGATCGGATGGCTGATCCTGGCAAAAGCCGCGGCCGGCTTCATTGCCGGTTGGGGATTGCTGCAACGCCAGGAGTGGGCGCGAATCGTTGCCCTGGTGCTGGCCTTCGTGGAGCTGATCCACGTTCCGTTCGGTACTGCGCTCGGCATCTACACGCTCTGGGTGCTGCTACCGTCGCAATCCGATGACGAGTACAAGGCGTTGTCGCAGACTAGTTAGCATGTTTTCACGTCCTATTGACATCAGTCATTTGCAAAACCATGGGATACATATAACCCAAAACATTTAGCCAACACACACGGGCAAAATCACGTCAACCTTTTTCGGCTTCGCCATCTCTTCTTCTAGTTTGTTCATGCCGTCAACACTCTTTTGCGAAACACGTTTGATGTGCGATGGCCTCGCTACAGCAACGTCCGTGTGCCTCAGAATCTCCATGACGGTCAGATCGTCCACACCCAGAGCACGAAGATTGGTTGCGAGCCCTCGGCGGAAAGCGCGATAGCCTTCCCATTCGACACCTGCGTTTTTCAAAGCAGGAACGACCACATCACGCAACACATTCGCAGGAGAGAGCGGGGTCAGACCTGTGCACCTGCCGCCACCTGGTTCGTGCCGGTGGCGAAATGGAAACCTCGATCGTCGTCACTGACAAGCTAACAATGTTTTCCTGGTAATCGTTTTCATTTTTTGGCAGCTAAACGCGTTTCAGTCCAGCCGGGAGGGAGCAGCTCTTGCGAAATCATGATGAATACACATTGTGTAGTATTTCCTAATCACTTGACATGAACCGCCCCAAGAGTGATTATCTCCTCGGTAGATCAAAGTAATCGATTTCATAAAACGAACGTTTTTCAACGATTGTTCTTTCTGCGCATTTGGGCCCCGACTAAGTCTCAAGCGGGATCAACGGGCAGAAAGATGATTAGGAGACAGCAATTGAACATTCCAGTCCTACGTGCCCTTCTCGTTATATGCTTTGTCGGGTCACTCGCGCCGAAGATCTCTGCCCAGGCTCCGCGCTCAACGCCTGAAATCAGAAGTTCGATGAAGATTGAAGGCTGGAGCTTGCAGTCTTCGGCGCACGTCACGGAAACGGGACAAACGGTCTCGGCTTCCGCCTATCGAGCCAAGGATTGGCACACCGCGGTTGTGCCCGGCACTGTCATTGGGTCGCTGGTGAACGACAAAACGGTCCCCGACCCTTACTTTGGGGTCAATTTGCGCACCCTGATCGGCAATAAATTCAGGAGCGACAAGATTCTTTCCGAGTTACCTATGGATCCGGCAAGTGAGTTTGCCGTTCCCTGGTGGTACCGAGCCGAGTTCAATGTCCCGGCCAATTTTGCGGGTAAAGTTATCTGGCTCCACTTCGGGGGAATCAACTATCGTGCGGATATCTGGGTCAATGGACAACAAATAGCCGATGCAGAAACGGTGGTTGGGACGTGGCGTGTCTACGAATTCAACGTCACGAACCTAGTACAACCCGGCGCCCAAAACGCAATTGCAGTGAAGGTCTATCCCCCCGCCCAGACGGATGACTTGGCCATCTCCTTTGTGGATTGGAATCCCGGTTTCCCGGATCGCTACATGGGGCTGTTCCGCGAAGTTTCGCTCTCGGCCAGCGGGCCGGTGGCTCTGCGATCTCCCGCCGTCATTTCCCATCTTGATCTGCCGGATACCAGCAAAGCCCATCTCACCATTGTGGCTCGATTAGCAAATGGTACGGACGAACCGCAAACCGGAACGCTGCAGGGCCGCATCGAGGATATTCAATTTTCCCAGAAAGTGGAACTTAAACCGCAGGAAACCCGGGACGTCGTCATCAGCCCGGGCGCTTTCCCTCAACTCAACATTCAGAATCCGCGGCTCTGGTGGCCGGCGCAGATGGGAGCGCCCAATCGTTACAAACTGCAACTGCGATTTGTCATCAACGGGAGCGACTCCGACAGTGCCGAAACACGCTTTGGCATCCGTGAGATCACTTCGATACTGGACTCCAATGACCATCGGATCTTCCTCATCAATGGCAAGATGTTGCTGATTCGTGGCGGCGGCTGGGCAATGGATCTGATGTTGCAAAAGAGCAGGGAGCGGATGGAAGACGAGTTTCGATATGTGCGGGACATGGGTCTCAACACCATTCGACTCGAAGGAATGTTCGAGACGGAAGATTTCTTCGATCTCGCCGATCAAAAAGGCATTTTGGTGATGGCGGGATGGTCGTGCTCGCTGTGGGAAACCTGGCCGAAATGGCAGAAAGAGCAAGTTGACGTCGCAGAACAGTCGCTGCGCTCTCAAATCCTGCGACTGCGGTCCCATCCCAGTATGCTCGTTTGGCTCAATGGGAGCGACAATCCTCCACCGCCGGACATCGAGAAGATGTATCTGGCCATTGAGCGGGAATATCTCTGGCCGAACCCGGTGCTCTCATCCGCTTCGCAACAGCAAACCTCGGTCACGGGAAAAAGCGGAGTGAAGATGACCGGGCCCTACGAGTACGTTGTGCCGGAATTCTGGAGCGAAGAGAGGGACGACGAAGGCGAGCGTGGAGGGGCATTCGGCTTCAACACCGAGACCGGGCCCGGACCGGCAATTCCGCCACTCGAAACTCTCACCCAGATCATTCCCAAGGAACACCTCTGGCCCATCGACGACTGGTGGACCTTCCATGCGGGTCTTGTCGATTTCAAGGACCTTCACGTGTTCACGAAAACCCTGAACCAGCGTTATGGGGATGCCACGAGTCTCGATGACTTCCTGCTGAAGGCGCAGGTGACGAGATATGAAGCGATTCGGTCAATGTACGAGGCTTTCAGCCGCAACAAATATACGTCGACCGGCGTGATCGTGTGGATGTTGAACAATGGCTGGCCTTCTTTGATTTGGAATCTCTACGACTACCAGCTGCGCCTGGGCGGCGGATACTTCGGGGCTAAAAACGCACTCGAGGCCTTGCACCCGATGTACGGATACGATGATCGCTCCGTTTGGGTGGTGAACAGCCAATACCAGGATGCCAGGAAGCTGAGCGTCACCGCCAGAATTTACGACTTGAACATGAAGGAACGTTTCTCCCGGCGAGAGATGCTCGATGCCAACGCGGATACTACGAATAAAGTGTTCCCGTTGCCTGACCTTCCCGATTTAACGCCGGTCTATTTTCTGAAGCTGACTCTGGCCGACGCCTCCGGTAAATTGGTTGGTTCCAACTTCTATTGGCTTACCAGCCAGCCGGAGACGATAACGCATGGGGTCGTTAACCTGGATGACGGGTTCGCGCAGACGTTCGCGGATTTCCGCCCGCTCAGTCAATTGCCGAAAATAAAAGTGAAAGCCACGACCCAGACGACACAGGAGCACGGGGATCGGGTCACGCACATCAGGTTGCAGAATGAAAATGCAACTCTGGCGTTCTTCGTTCGCCTGAACCTTAGCTCTTGCGGCACCGGCAAAGAGATTCTCCCGGTCTTGTGGAGCGACAACTATATTTCGCTCGTACCGGGTGAGACTCGGGAGTTGACCGCAACCTATCGCGCTCCTCAACCAGAGCCAGTTCGCGTCGATATCGCTGGATGGAATGTGAGCCACATGGCTACCGGCTGCGCCAACGGCTCGCAGTAGCCGCCGTGATCGCGCCCCATTCCATCCGCCATGGGAATCAACCGCAGATCAACCGGAGTTCATTAGAGGAATAGAGATGCAAAACCGATATAACACCCAATGCTGGTTAGTAATCGCCTTTCTCGCGGCCACCGCTTTCGTGAACCTCGTATCGGCCCAAGACACGAAGTACGTTCCCGGGGGCATGTGGGAGCAACCGATGATCACGGCGCCGCAGTGCTATGCGCCGAAAGATGCGTGGGAACCCGGCGATGCCGACCGCGCTTGTGAAACCCATGAGGCCTGGTTGAACGATATTACGCACTGGCGGGCGGAACGAAGAATCCGGATCGGATACGACGGCTCCCGCTACCAGATTCCTTCCTTGCAATGGACGCAACGCAGCTTCATTCAGCCTCAAATGATGGTGGAGGACCGCTACTTCTACGACCCGGTTGCGGGGAAGTACACCGTCGATCGCTATCTCGACGATCTGCAAACCAGGTACGGAGGAATTGACGCGGTCCTGATTTGGCCGACCTATCCGAACATGGGTATCGACGACCGCAATCAGCTCGACATGGTCCGCTCCATGCCGGGAGGCCTAGTCGGCGTTAAACAGATGGTCGCGGATTTTCATCGCCGCGGCGTTCGCGTGCTTTTCCCCATGATGATGTGGGACCAGGGAACGCGGGGCGCAAAGGAACCATGGCCCGACGCAATAGCGCGGCTGATGGTTCAAATTGACGCGGACGGAATCAACGGAGATACGCAGGACGGTATCCCTTTGGCATTTTTTCAAGCGGCCGAGAGAATTGGCCATCCGCTCGCCTTCCAACCCGAAGGCCCGCCGCCCGACGAAGCGGTTGCCTGGAACCTGTTGACCTGGGGCCAATACAAGTTCCAATTTGTGCCGTCCGTGGACCGCTTCAAATGGCTGGAGACCCGGCACATGGTGAATATTTCCGATCGTTGGAACCGCGACAAGACGGATGATCTGCAGTTCGCTTTCTTCAATGGCGTCGGATGGGAAAGCTGGGAAAATATCTGGGGGATTTGGAACGGGATTTCCCCGCGGGATGCAGAAGCCACAAGACGTATGGCTACGATCGACCGGGCAGTTGCTCCCTTTCTCAGCAGTCCAGGATGGGAACCATTTTACCCAACGGTTTCTTACGGCGTTTTCGCCAGCAGGTGGCCTCTCGAAAAAGCCACGCTGTGGACAATCGTCAACCGGAATGAATACGACGTCGACGGCACCGAGCTATCGGTTCCGGCGTTAGACGGAGCCCGCTACTTCGATCTTTACCGGGGTGTGGAACTCGTTCCCAGCCTGACGCGAGAAGGAAACTGGGCGCGCCTATCGTTTCCCATCGAAGCGCACGGTTTTGGAGCGCTGCTCCAAGTCGTGGGCGAGCCGGATTCTTCCGTCATCCAATTGATGGCGAAGATGAAGAGCCTGACCGCCAGGCCGCTGGCCAGCTACTCCAAAGATCGGATGACTCTGGCCCAGCGCATCGTCGATATCAAACCAACCAGGCCGCAATCCTCTTCTCCATCTTCTTCATCGGAGATGATTCACATTGCCGGCGGCGACTTCGACTTTGTCGTCGGCGGAATTGAAATTGAAGGCTCTAACGACGAGGGCGTGGACGTTCAGTATCCGTGGGAAGATACGCCTCGGCGTTTCCACCAGCACTTCATGCATATCACCGCTTTCGACATCGACAAATTTCCCGTCACCAACAAGGAATTCAAGGCGTTCCTCGATGCCACGCACTACCATCCGAAAGATGACCTGAATTTTCTGAAAGATTGGCAGGGAGCCACCTACCCGCCAGGATGGGAAAACAAACCTGTGACCTGGGTTTCCCTGGAGGATGCCCGGGCCTACGCCGCCTGGGCCGGCAAGCGGCTGCCCCACGAATGGGAATGGCAATATGCCTTGCAAGGCCCCGAACACGACCGAAAATATCCCTGGGGAAATCTTTGGAGGCCCGATGCAGTGCCGGTGCCGGACCAAGGTCGAACCCTGCGTGGTCCTGACGAAGTGTACGCTCACCCCACGGGTGTAAGCGCTTACGGAGTGATGGACATGGTCGGAAATGTCTGGCAGTGGACGGATGAATATGTCGACGAGCACACCAGGAGCGCGATTCTGCGCGGCGGCAGTTATTATCAGCCCCAAGGTTCTATGTGGTATTTCCCGCAGGCATATCGCAGCGATCAGCACGGCAAGCTCTTGTTGATGGCGCCGAGCTTCGATCGTGCGGGCACGATCGGGTTTCGTTGTGTGGCAGACAGTCCGAAGGCTCAACCCTAGCCTACATCGCGCCCTCGATCGTCCAGATTCTAGCGGTGGACTTGAACAATCTTTGTGGAGGTCAATTATGCAATCACATCTCGAACTTGGTGAGGCAGAAGCACGCGTCGCCATTGACGATTGCGCTGCCGAGCTTAGGCGGCGAAAAAAGGTGGGCTCCATCGCCGTCGGTGACAGGCATGGCGAGTTGATCGCGCTCTTGCGTATGGATGGCGCGTCGCTGCCGTCCGCAGGAATAGCCGCCAACAAGGCATTCACATCATCGCGCGTCCGTGAACCCAGCGGCGCTTTAGGGCGCGCCGCGCTGGAGGATGGCTCGGACGTTCATTATCACGGGGATGCCCGTTATGTCGGTTGGGACGGCGGCGTTCCCGTTTTTTATCGAGAGCAATGCGTCGGCTCGGTCGCGGTCAGTGGACTTACGGGCGTGGAAGATCTCGAAATCGCCGAAATCGGCGTGAACGCTATTCTTGCAACATTGGAGCGATGACATGACCTTTCCTGTGCCCTAGGCTGCGTCGTCTTCGCGCTACGACTCAATGCCTTTTCGTCGCTGCGCCGTTCGGGGCTGAAACTGCCGGCGATATCGCCCGGCCCCTGGCAGGAATTCGGCGGTGACCACGTCTTTGAAACCGGGCGTTCCATCCTGCACTGCGCCTTCGATCACGGCATCACCCATTTCGATCTCGCCAACAATTACGGACCTCCGTACGGTTCGGCGGAAGAGAATCTTGGGCGGGTAATGGCGACGGATTTCAAAGCTCACCGAGACGAACTGGTCATCTCGACCAAGGCGGGTTGGGATATGTGGCCTCGGCCCTACGGCGATGTCGGCGGATACGCTCAAAAGTCTCAATAACCTTCCATTCAGCGTTGAGGAACTCGGCGAGATCGACCGGTATGCGACGGATGGCGGGATTGACATTGGGAAGAATCATCAAGGTTGCAATCCGCAACACAACCATGAAGGCTGCCTGGCGCAGAGGGCAGGTAGACTGGCGAGTCACGATTCGGATGCGGCAGTATTCCCAACACACGACGCACCTTGGTGGGTTTCCTCCACGAGTTACCGCCTAACCGTCCCCTGTAGTGTCCGTTCTCTGTGAAGAGCTCAGCTCGTCGCCTGAGTACGCACTTTCAGACGAGGCAATAGCTGGGCCCCGGCGCAATAGGCCGCGCCTTCCTTGCGAAAACCGCTGTTCCAGAATGGTGCGAAACCTCAGCGATTGATGGAATCGTTTGCAGATGTTGCTAGCATCAATGAGGGATAATTATGGCAATTTTTATGAAAATATCGCTTGACAGACTCCTCCTGTATGATTAACTTCATGGCGAAGAAGTAATCGATTTCAGTAATCATGTCTGCTTTCCTAAAACTTCCGGGCGTGAGTTCCACAAGGAAGGTTCTGCGCCCGGGATGCTGGGCAGGGAAGTTACATAAAAGGAGTGTCGCTTGAAATTAGTCAAAGCTTGGGAAGAAAAGGGGGTCGAGATCCCTGCCCCCTACCGGCGTCAGATTAAGGTGATCTTCGCACCAGACAAGGAAGGGGTCGAGGAACTCACGTTCAGCCATGCCATTCTTCCGCCGAGCGGCCGCACCGATTCCCATAGCCATGATCGGCCGGAACTGATCTATGTCGTTTCGGGCAAAGGAATCTGCGTGCACGAGGGCGAGGAGACGCCGATACAAGCGGATGTCGCACTTTGGGTACCGGCGGGCGAGCAGCATCAGATACGCAACTCCGGTGATGTCCCGCTGAAGCTGGCCACCGTCTTTGTCCCGGCGTTTAAAGCGAGCGAGAACTACCAGCGTTGTCTGGATGCAGCCAAAGGATAAACCACACCATGCGCCTCGGCATCAGTTCCTGGACGTATCCCTGGGCAATCGGGGTTAGCGGATTCCCGCCCCCGCCGCGGCCGATGCGACTGGCGGACCTGCTGGAGAAAGCCGCAGCGCTTAAAGTCGGCGTGGTGCAAGTCGCCGACAACTTGCCGCTCCATAAGTTGGACTCGCACGAACTCCGCGACGCTCGCGACCAGGCCGTCAGGCTGGGCCTTACGATTGAAATCGGAACGCGCGGTGTCGAACCGGGCCACCTGCTTCTCTACCTGGGCCTGGCTGTTGAGTTCGATGCGGTCCTGCTCCGAACCCTCATTGATGGCCTCGAATCGCAACCATCGCTGGAACAGGCTGAGAAATGGATTCGCGATGTACTGCCGCAGTTTGAAGACCAAGGGATCACGCTCGGATTGGAGAACTACGAAAAGCATTCCTGCAGCGACCTCGCGACTCTAGTGCGCAGACTCGAAAGCCACCGCGTGGGCGTCTGCTTGGATACGGTGAATTCGCTTGGGGCCCTGGAGACGCCAGAACGCGTCGTCGAAACCTTGGCCCCTCTGACCGTGAACCTCCATGTAAAAGACTTCGTGATTGACCGAGTGCCGCAGATGATGGGTTTTGTGGTGAGCGGGGCGCCCGCGGGGGCGGGGAGGCTGGCGATCCCGTGGCTGCTGGGGCAGATGCCCCCCGGCAACCGCGTGTCGGCCATCCTGGAGCAGTGGACGCCGCCGCGAGAGTCTGTAGAGGCCACGGTCGCGATGGAGCAGGAATGGGCCGAGCGAGGGGTTCAATACCTCCGCTCCTGTGGCTGCGCGTAGGAGATTGATGGAAATGTCGCTTGCGGAAAACGAACGAGGCAATAGCGGCCACCCGAAAAAATCGGTGGAGGCCCAGGCTGTCCGGCCTTTCGCTCGACAGGGGAAGAAATGGCGCCGAGAGTTTCTTCCCGAATATCAAACCCTTTCAAATCCCCGAGTTTTGCTTGGGGCAGGAGGTTGTTTATGAAGCACGCCAATACAAAGAATACGGTTGTGCAGAGATGTCTCTGCGTTTGCATCCTCATCCTCTGTGCGAGCGCCGTAGTATTCGCGCAGGCAGGCCGTGGAAGCGTCAGCGGCCTGGTGACCGATCCCGCCGGGGCCGTCGTCGCTGGAGCCAAAGTGACCCTGCTCAACCGCGCCAACGGGGTCGAGCAACACTCCGTGACTAACGCGGAGGGCTTGTATACCTTCATCTCGCTCAACCCTGGCGTGTATAAAGTGACGGCTAGCCAGAAGAGCTTTGAGAGCGTCGCTCAGGACAATGTGAATGTGACGGTGGACCAGTTGAGCACCGTCAACATCGCCCTGCGCGTGGGCGCCGTAACCGATACCGTGACCGTGACGGAAGGTGTCGACCTGATGGAAACCAGCAACTCCACGGTCGGCCAGCTCATTTCCCCGGAAACCATTGATCGCGTGCCGATGTTAACCCGCGATGTGTATGAGCTCATCCAGCTCAGCGGCGGCGTGACTCCGGTCAATGGATCGCCCAACTCTTCCCAATCTTCTGTTGTCCAAAATATCTCCAACGGGTACCCGAATCTGGATGTTTCGGCCTACACCGTCAATGGCTCCGTTCAAGGCACCGTCTATTACATGTATGACGGCAGTCCGCTCGGCGTCGCAACCGGAGCCTCCGTCGCGCCGGCACTCCATACTCCCGAGGATGCCATCGGCGAGTTCCGCGTCGAGACCCAGGAGACTCCGGCCTCGTATCAGAGCGGTGGCGCGGGCGTCATCAGCCTGGTCAGCAAGTCCGGCGGCAACCAGTTCCACGGCGACGGCTTCGTGGTGATCCGGCCCGATATCCTGTCCGCAAACGAATATTTCAACAAGCAGTACGAGTTATCGGCGACGCCAGCTCTCCCCAACACTCCGCCCTCCTTTCACCGTTACCAGGAAGGCGGAGCGATCGGCGGCCCTATCCTGCACAAGAAGCTCTTTTTCTTTGCCGATTATGAGGCCACGCAGCAGGCACTCTTTGACCCTTACAACCGTTACACCGTTCCCACCGCGGCGGAACTTCAAGGCGATTTTACCGCCGATCCCGAAATCAAAATATTTGATCCGATCGCCACGAACCCTGACGGGTCAAGGAATCAATTTGTGGGCACCAACAGCGGTCCGGGATGCGCCACTCCCCAGCCCAACTGCATTCCCCAGTCTTACCTCAATCCCATCGCACAGACATTTCTGGCACACTTACCCCTGCCGAACGTAGCTCCCCAAGGGTCCCAGAATTTTAACAACTTCTATGCTCCGGGCGTGGATCCCTCAACCGCGCACAAGTTTGATATTCGTACGGATTATTACCTCAGCGAAAAGCAGCACCTCTTCAGCCGCTTCTCGTTCGAGCGCCTGTACCTCGCCGGTGTCAACGCCTTCAACAACGCGTGGGATTCCAACTACGCGCAGGACATTACCAACGGGCGCAATATCCTGCTGGCGGATGACTACACCGTTAATCCCTCGACGGTGTTGCAACTCCGTTACTCCTTCGTGCGCCAATATGTGAATCAGGGGGGCGATCCCCGCCAGAGCCAGGAAGACGACCTGGCCTCGCTGGGATTCGTCACGCCGACGGCTGCGGATGAGGTATACAAGACCCTTCCCTACGTGACTCTTAACGACACCGGAACCATGGTCGGCGGCACCGGGCAGGAGAATACCGTGATCGCCGCCCTCGAGAACAGCGACGCCAGCGCGACCCTTACCAAGATTCGGGGCAAGCACCAAATCAGTGTCGGCGCGGAATATATGAGGCGGTTCTTGAATATAGGCCAGCCACCGGCGCCCTCCGGCGCATACAACTTCGACACGTCCGCGACCACCGACAACACGTCCAATCCAGGGTCGTTCCCAGACGGCAGTCCCTACGGCAACGACATCGCCTCGTTCGAGATAGGCATGGGAACAGCGCCCGGTACTGAGTCCTTTAACTTCACCAAGGACATCTTCTCCGCGGAGACCGGCCCATATTACGCGGCCTTCATCGAGGACACCTATCACGCTACCTCCAAACTGACCATCACCGCGGGGCTTCGCTGGGACATTTTCGGCGGACTAACGGAGCGTCATAACCGGCTGGAGTACTTCGACCAGTCCGCACAGTACACCGCTAGTGGCGTAGCCCTGACCGGCGGCGAGGTTTACGTTACCGGCGGCAATCGCAATCCATTTACCACCAACATGAAGGACTTTGGTCCGCGCCTGGCTTTTTCCTGGCAGCCTGTGACTCACTGGGTGGTCCGGGGCGGCGCCGGCATCTTCTTTGGCCCGACCGCGGAAAATGTCAACAACGCCCATTACAGCGACGGCTACAGCTCGATCACCAACTGGAACGCCACCTGTTTCAACGCCGATGGCAATTCGACGTTCAACGGCACCAGCGCCTGTGTCAATGCAGCGCCGGGGAGCCCCGCGCCGAGCACAACCGGCATCTACTCACTGACCGATCCCTTCCCACAGGGCGTGGTTCCGACATTCCAGTCGTCGCCGACAGGGTTAGCCAACAACCTTGGCACCTACCTGAACTCGACGCTGCGCACGGAACGCACGCAGGAGACTTATAACTTCAACTTCGGCATTGAATACGAAGCTCCACACGGCGTTATCCTGAGCGCCGGCTACGTGGGCAGCCGAGGGCTGTTCAATGTGATGAGCGCGGTGGATATGAACCAACTCGATTTGGGCACCATCCAGAAGTATGGAGCCTCGCTGTGCGTTAACACTTCGGACCCGAGTTGCGTTATGGTGCCGAATACCTGGGAACCGATCCTGCCGCCCACCAACGCCAACTATGGAATGGCCACGGTCCCGCTGTGGGTATCGCTGCAGAAGTTCCCGCAATTCGGCAACGGCAGCTACGATCCGGGCAACGGCTATAATGCCGGCATCCAGTTGCATGGCTATCCCGGCGGCGATTCCGAGTACAGTTCCCTGCAAACGAGGGTACAGAAGCGCCTGACCAGCCACTTCACCACCTTGGCTTCCTTTACCTGGGCCAAGCTGATGACGAATAACGACCTCCCTACGTTAGGGTTCATTGGTTCTCACTCCGGAAGGGCTCAGGACTGGAAAAACCTGAACCTGGAGCATGCGGTCAGCGCGCAGGATGTGAAGTACCAATTCACAGGCCAGGTATCCTATGACCTGCCGATGGGCAAGGGCAGGGCGGTGAATCTGAGCGGAGCATCGAATGCCATCCTAGGCGGCTGGACGGCCAACGGCATTTTCTATCTGAGCTCCGGTGTTCCCATCGCCTCGCCGATTATAGGAGCAAACGTCTCCTACTTCGATCAGCGGCCCAACATGACCTGCGATCCCGGCAAGGGCGCGCCCCATACGGTAACCACCTGGTTCACTCCAAACTGCTTCGCAAACCCTGCCAGCCCGTTTGTGCCTGGAACGGCGCCCGTATATCTTGATCACGTGCGTACCATGGGCGCCGACAACCTGGACCTCTCTTTCTACAAGACCTTCTCGCTTGGAAAAGAGAGGAATCTCCGCTTCGAAGTATCTTCCTTCAACGTCGCCAACAAGCCGCAGATGGCGTACCCGAACGTACCGTCCTACACCAGCGGCTGGTCCAATAACGCCTTCGGCCAGATCTTTAGCACCGTCAACACGCCGCGCCAATTCCAGTTTGGATCGAGGTTTACCTTCTGATTCAGCCGGGACTCTGCCCACCTCGGCTCGAACCCGTGGTGGGCAGAGGCTCCGGACCCGACTCGGTTGGCGGTGTCGGGAAACCTTGGGGCAAGACCGAGGGTCGCTAATAGAAGATGGGATCAGCAATTCGTTAGGCGCGACAAAGCGCGCACAGTCAGCTGCGAGTCGATTTTTCAAAGGAGATCCCGGCGTGTCCGGAACGACCATTCATCCCGATAGCGGCCCTCAGCTTCGGCGCAATTCGCTCGGCCTTCCAGAACTGGTATTCCATGCGGTTACGCACATCGCACCCGCAACCAGTGTGGTGTTCATATTTCCCACCATAGCTCACCAGGCCGGGCCGGCCATGCCTCTTTCCTTCGTGCTCTCGACGGTGGTCTGCCTGTCGATCGGAAGCACGGTCTTCGAATTCTCGCGGTACGTGCCTTCCAGCGGCAGCTACTATTCGTTTGCTACTCTCGGACTCGGAAGCCGCAGCGGTTTCATGGCGACCTGGAGCTACCTGATTTATGAGATCCTCGGCGCCGCTGCCTGTATCGGTTTTCTTGGCTATCTTGTCTCCGACATGCTGAAGGCGGAGTTCCATCTCAACCTTGCCTGGTGGCTCATCGCATTGGCGACGACAGCCTTGATTTGGGCACTCACTCACCGTGGCGTCCAGATTTCCGCGCGGGTGACTGCGCTTCTTGGCGGTCTTGAACTCCTCATTATGCTGGCGCTCGGCATCACATTCCTGGCTCATCCAGGGCCCGGATCCACTTACCTGGCGCCCTTGACGCCCAGATTGTCGCCGCATCACTTCGGAGGTATCCTGGCCGGAATGATCTTCTCCATCCTGGCACTGAGCGGCTTTGAGTCGCCGGCGCCGCTCGCGCAGGAGGCGCGCTTGCCCAGCAAGTCGATCGGCCGGGCCATCATGCTCTCATTGGTCAGTATCGGTGTCTTCTATATTTTCACTTCGTATGCAAGCGCGATCGGCTGGGGAACCGGCAACATGGCGGCCTTCGCTTCCAACCCAAACCCGTACTATGTTCTAGGCCATTCGCTGTGGGGCGCAGGCTGGTGGTTCGTCGCCCTCGCCATCATCAACTGTGCGATCGGCGTCGGAATCTCCTCGACCAATGTGGCGTCGCGCGTCATGTACACGATGGGTCAGGCGGGCACGCTGCCCGCCAGGTTCGGCCGTATCCATCCCGTCCACTGCACTCCCGCGGCCGCCATCGCTTTTGTGCAGGTCGCGGCGATGACGGCAATCCTACTTGTCGGCTGGATCTTGCAGCCCGATTACATCTTCGCCTTCCTGGGCACGATCGCGGCGCTGGCGATCATCGTCCTTTATGTCATGGCGAACTTGGCCCTGACTTCTTATATGCGCCGCGAGCAAAGCGCCCATTTCAAGGTTTGGCGGCATGTGCTCGTCCCGTGGGTGGCAACGCTGGTTCTGCTTCCGGTCCTGTTCGTCACTGTCTATCCCCTGCCTCTCTGGCCGTACAACCTGACGCCCTATCTGTTCCTGATTTTGCTGATCGCCGGATTCGCTTACATGGAGTGGCGTGAGTGGCGCAGGCCTGGAACTCTTGAGCGGGGAGCGATGATGATCATTGGCAATGGAAACACCAGGGAGCGTGAACTGGACCCGAAGTCAGCGTTCACCACTGGCGCAAGCGCCGGATTAGAGACGAAATGATAAGAAGTGGGTGCGGCAGCCTATGCCGAAGCGCGCGCCGCCGAACTCAGCCGAATCTCGCTGCATGTGGCCTCCGCCAAAAAGAGAGCTGCAGCCGAGGAGGTGCAGGCCACGGCCTCGTGACTGAAGGCAACAGATTCCTTTTGACTAGTATTTGAACTTAGGAGATTGAAATGACATCCAGATTCGCTGTCTCAGCCCTGATTGTCCTTCTGATTACGGCCGCATTGTGCGCCGCTCAAACCTACACCCCTCCTTCCGAGTCGGCCGGCGGTTGGAGGTGGCTCAAGACTCCCGAAGAAATACGTTCGGTCGCGGGCATGGATCCAGAGAAGCTTAACCTCATCCGTGACAGGCAACTGCAGCTTTTCGGGGGACCATGGCAAATCGTGATCATCCGAAAGGGTTATCTGGTTGCCGAGTGGTATGGCGTTCCGACGATGCCGACGACGACGTTCGACGGTTGGTCCTGTACCAAGTCGTCTACCGGGATCGCCTTCGGTTTGCTCCTGGATGACAGTCGGAACCACAAGCTTCCGCATGATGCGCAGATCGATCTTGACACTCCTATCTATGACTATGTGCCGGAGGGTTTCCCGCTCACGGATCCTGAGAAGAAAAAGATCAAGCTGCGTCACGTGCTCTCGATGACTTCGGGACTCGCCGGGGAGGATCATGGGCTACTCGGTCTGAGCGCTGCGCCGGGCGGAGGCGACTTCGAGATTGCTTTGGGCAAGCAGCCGAACCGCTTTGGCAAGTCGGCGGCAAAGCTCACCAGCGAACCGGGAACGCTCTGGGAATACTCCGACACCGGCTTCGCGCATCTTTCTCTGTTCTTCTATCACGCGACCGGCCGGGAACTCGCCGATTTCATGAAGGAGCGGGTCTTCGATCCCATTGGCATTGAAAACGTTGGCTGGGACAAGCAGGGCGGCGTGGCGGGCAATATCGGTCCCCACACGAATCCCCATAGCGGCTTGCGCTTCTCCGCCCGCGACTTTGCGCGATTGGGATATTTGATGGCGCACGACGGACAATGGGGAGACAAACAGATCGTTCCCCACTGGTGGATCGAGTTGGCCACGAAAAGTTCTCAGAAGTTGAATCCCAGTTACGGATACACATTCTGGGTCAATACGGAAGGTCTGCTGTGGCCAACTGCCCCGCGAGACGCTTTCGCCTTCAGAGGCTTTACCGCCAGCCGCCTTTATATCGTGCCGTCTCTCGACTTGGTTGTGGCCAGGTTGGGATACGCGCCGCAAAACTGGGGAGAAGAGACTCTCTTGCCGGCTGTGCTGGCGGCCATTACGGACTCGCCCAAAGCTGCAAATTGACTTACTGGTGGCAAGGGTCTGAGGCAGTTTTCTGGCCAGCCTCGGGATTATCGCAGTCTCGAAACAATGAGTACCTGACCCCGGACCCTGCACTACTGCTTCGATGCGCCGTCTGTCTCGAAACTCAGATCCCACATCACAGGCTCTGCCTGTCCTTGAATGCTGACTGTGAGTAGATTGCCGTCGACCTGATGCTGCGCCGCAATCCGGCTTCCTTCTTTGGTGGCCGCGCTGAGTCGCTTGAAAGTGAATCCTTTGGGGACATAGAACCAGAGCGTATAAGTGTCGCCCGCTACGGACTCGGAGGTTCCGGAAAGCTCGTTTTTCGCGGCATCCCAAGCCTGTTCCAGAATGGAGTAGGCCCCGGAGATGTGCCGTGAGTTTCCGATTAACTGGGGATGGTTCAGCGCGGGATGGATGGACAAGACGCGGGTGTCGTGAGGATCGATTTCGATTTCGATCCGATCTGCAAATACACCGAGAAGTTGCCGGTTCCAGAAGTCGAAGGCGATGTAACCAGGACCCGAATCCAGGCCCAGCTTGTCCACTAATGAGATCCTTCGCGTAGTCGCTTCAGAGCGCCAGTTGGTGAAGCCCGCAACGTCGTACGTTCCCGCCTCCCCGCGGACTTTCAGGTCAAGTATCTCGGGATAATTGTGAATGTAATCGTCAGGGCGGACCTGGAGGAATTTCGTGTCCCGCGATTCGGTTCCACGGCTGAACAAGTCCAGAGGGAGTATCGGCATTGTGGGCATTGTTTGCTGCAGAAGCTTTGTTCTTTCTTCCGGAAGATCCAGCATCACATTGCCCACCGGATAGGCCACGCCTGTTAAGGAAACAAAGGTGACCAATGTCCGAGCTTCTGCGTCGTTAACTCCGACTCCAGTGACGGGATCCTCGCGCGTCGAGATTTCGTTCAGCAACGCTGGAACCCGTTTTCCCTTGGCTTCCTGCATCGTCATGTGTTTCCCGAGTTCCAGCCCTTCCCCGGGCGTCACATACGCAACAATATGGTTGAAGAAGGCGTTCGCATTGATAGAGCTAAAGAGGGAGTACATGCCCTCCCAGTTGTTGTAGACGTCGTTGCCGTTGAAATAAGAGTTGACTTGGCCTATCCCATTGAGGGGCATCCCGGCAGGGCATACCTCCACGAAGGTGTGCGGGCCAATCGTATCCCGGATCACCTTGAGCCGGTTGCGGTAGACGATCACGGGGTCCAGTGTCGGATCGAACAACCTCCGCCTGTCCAGCTCTGGCATCACCTGGGGAATCGAGCCCTCGCCATCAAACTTGTAATACTCAAATCCCCAATCGTCGAGAGTGGTAAACAGCTTTCGAAGAAAACCCGATACTTCAGGATTACTTGAGTCGAGAGCCGGCGTCTCATAATCCTGCACGATCTTGTTTTCCTTGGAATACAGGTACCAATCGGGATGTTGTCCAGCCGCGCCTGCATACGCGTTTGGCACAAGCCACAGCCCGGCGCGCAGGCCTTTGGATTTTATGTAGGCCGCTAACCAATGAGGGCCGTGGGGGAACTTTGATTGATCCCAGTTGTCGATCCAATAGTGCTCACCCTGCTTGCCTTTGTCATACCCGTCGTCAAGTTGTATGAATTGAAATCCGTAAGGTTTGAGGTTCTTGGCTAGCCAGTCAGTGTTTCGGACAATGTCGTTCTCTGTGACGTCGCGATAGTATCCAGTCCAACTCGACCACACCATGGGTGCGGTCTTGAAATATGAGTCGTCCAGCGGGGTGTAGAAGGGCGCGCCCAAAACCTTCATGTAGTAGTCGGGAATCAGGCGGATGATGGCATTGCCGGGAACGGGCATCCTTACCTCTAACAGGTTTTCATCTTGAGCGGAGCGACGGAGCGTGGTTTGGTCCGTGAATTGAATCACGGTATCGAACTGGCGGTCGAAGAGACCGTGAAAATTCGATCCCGATACCAAACCCAGTGCAAAGTACATGACCTCGGGATTCCTTTTAGGGAGAAAAGACTGGTTCCAGGTCTCATTTCCCCCATAAGCGAGCATCGCCTCATCGGTTCCCCTCCAATCAACCCGGAAGCCCTGCGGATCAAGAGTGCGCACGGGGATTCGGTTCAAAGGCGCAACTGCCTGGGCTGTAAGTACGGCGGTGGTTGATGTGCACGAGATCTTCACGCCATTTTGACTGATCTCAAAGATCCAGGCAGTGATGGGATGAACTGTGTGCAAGGTCAGCACCGACTGACCGCCTCTCTCAACTGACCAGTCGGTCAATGGCACAAGCCCGTGCTCGTCATCGTTCTGAACATTGATGCGAACATCCTGCAAGACTAATCCTAGGTTTTCCTGCGCGATACTGAGCACGCCCCGCTCTCGGTCGGCGGTAACACTCCAGCCAAGGCTGGCGATTACGACAGGTTCATCTGCCTTGGCGCTGCTGCCCGCGACCATCATCAGAACCGACACGACCGTCAAGAACGACCGGACCATTTCCCCTCCGCTCATGTAGATGCTTGCATTGACAACCGCTCTCGGAAGCCCGCGGAAGACTCGACGGCGCCCCGAATGATCTCACGAAGAGAGCACTAACGTAAGGCGAAATCACCGTGCTGAATTGGCGCGCCGGATGCGATAAGACTTTTCTCCCGGAACAGGTTCCTGGCCGGCTCGATGTACCTCCAACAAACCAGGGCAATGATGTTAAGGATTGCGGCGAGGGAGAAATATAGCGTGATGTTTCCAGTCCAGACTGTAAGCAGGGGAAACAGCAACGAACTCGCGAATGAACCCAACGCTCCCGCCGTATTCATGGCCGCAGAAAGCGTGCCCGAATACCTGCCGCCTACATCGCAGCAGACGGTCCAACTGGCGCTCACCGTGAGGTCGAGCCCGAATGTCGTCAGAGCAAAACAAGCGATGAACCATACCAGAGAGGGCATGAAGGGTGCCGCCAGCATGGTCGTTGCTGCCAGTCCGAGTCCCAACATAGCTGGCAGTCCACGCGACAGCTTCCACTTACCCGCCTTGTACATCCGGTCTATCGCGGAGCCCCCAATCCACATGGCGAGCGCCCCACAACATAAGGGGATGCTCGAGTACACTCCCGCCGCATTGGTTGTGATGCCATAACGGGTTTTCGAAAATGGCAAAAGCCAGCTCAAGCAAATAAAGAACGTAAACTGGGACGCGAAGTACTGAATGACAATGAGATAGAAGTTTCGCGATGAGAGAAAAGCCCGCCAGGGGGTTTTGTTGGCCTCAACCACTCGAATGTTCTCGTCGCCGGGAACAACCTCTGCGTTGTGCCTGCCCCCGTTCCTTCCAGGCCTGTCACGAAACCGCCAGAACCAGATCGCGGCCCATATCGCGCCGATGATTCCCAACCACCCAAAGCTCTTACGCCAGCCCAGCCAATTCACGCACAGTGGTGTGACCACCAATCCGAAAGCCGCGCCAGCTCTTGAACCCATATTCAGCAGCCCGAGCGCCAGGCCGCGCTCACGCGGAAGCGTCCAATTGTGGATGGCTCGCGTAGCCTGCGGGAAGACACCCGCTTCGGCCAAGCCAAATAGAAACCGGATGCCGATTAGCGCAGATATCCCCGAAGCGAGCCCAGTACACAAGGTGAAGAACGACCAAAAGAAGACGCTGAGAGTGAGAGATTTTCTAGGGCCCCAGCGGTCCGCCATCAAGCCGCACGGGATCATGAAGACCGCATAGCCGAGGGCGAAGGCACCGAAGACCAAACCAAAAACCGGGTCACTAATATTCAGATCGTGGGCCATCTCCACTTTGGCGCCAGAAATGCCAACGCGAGCCAGGATCGTCAGAAAGGAAACAACGATGACGGCACCTACAACTTTCCAATGCTGGTTGCTGGACGCCATGGCCCGAGAGCGAGGGTTGGATTGCGTGAGCACGCCAGGAGTATCGGTAGCCGTTGGCATCATGCTAGTTGTGGTCTCGCCGAGATATCCCTGGTGCATTCGGCCCGCCTGAAGACCGAACGATGAGCTGCGTGTCCAACACCACTTGCCGGCGCGACAGGGCCGGTTCGCGAACCCGTGCGAGCAACAATTCGGCAGCCGTCCGGCCTACCTCAAACGCCGGTTGCGCTACCGTCGTCAACGGAGGCCGCAGCGACATTGCCCAGGGCATTTCATCGAAGCCCACAATCGCGATCTCGTCCGGGATCGCGAGATGGCGCTCGTGTATGGCTTGCAGGGCGCCCAGCGTCAGGAGGTTGCTTCCGGCAAACACGGCAGTGGGAGGATCGTCCAATGCCAGCAGTTGCCGCATCGCGGAATACCCCTCGGACTGTTTGAAGGGACAGTGGACGATGAGGTTCTCGTCTACCGCTATGCCTTTCTCGCGGAGCGCCTCTTCGTAACCGGCCTGGCGATCGCGTGCAGTCGTAAATACCAGCGGCCCATTAATGATGGCGATGCGTTTATGGCCGAACTGAATCAAATGCGAGGTGGCGGCATGGGCGCCTTCTCGGTTCGCGACCGTCACCTCATCAACGGGTAACCGGGAAACATCGCGGGACACGGCCACCAATGCCATGCCGGCTTTCTCCAGTTCCGCATAAAGGCGAGATGGAGCGCGGCTAGCGGCGAAAATCAACCCCCGCACCCCGTCGGCCCGAAACACCTCGAGGCGACGCGCCTCTTGATCGGGGTCTTCGTTGTAACTGGCCAAAAGCAGTGAGTAGTCGGTCTTTCCGAGCACATCCTCAATTCCACAAACCAAGCTTGTGAAGAAAGGATTCTCGATGTCCGGAATCAGGACTCCAACGGCGCGACTCGAACGTACACGCAGATCACGCGCCGCGCGGTTGGGCTGAAAAGAGAGCGTCCGAGCCGATTCGAGGATTCGCGACCGGACCGATTCCCGAACGCCTCCCGAACCCGATAGAGCCCGCGATACGGAGGCGGCGGAAACACCGGCGTGTTTTGCTACGTCCTTGACGGTAGGTGCCACAGGCTTTGGCTTGGTGGAATTCTCTCTCTCACGCATGGGATGTGCAATCCAATCCAACTGCTTCTGAATCCATGTCTGACCTTCGCGCTGCAAACCCGACTGTCGCGGTTCTGTGCTCAACGTCCCTAATTTTGTCTGGGCGAAGGACTGCACTGCCCACATGGGCAGTGAAATCCATTACATTCATGGCAATAGTGCGACGCGACAATAATTCTGTCAAGGAGAAATATTGCCAGCCAATATATCAACATAATCGCATGAAAACAATAGTCTTATTTTGAAGTTTTGACGGTCGGCAACAAATTCCTTTACAAACAGGTAATCGATTTCATAGTATTCATGAAAACTCCCATGACCCTAGATCCTACGCTTATTCAAGGCCCTTACTTGCGCGACATCTTGGATCAACCGAGAGCCGTACGGGAAACTACAACTAGTCTCGCAAATTCGCAAGAGCTGAATGATTTTACGAAAGATCTCTCCCCGACGAGCTATGAGTCGATCGTGCTCACCGGAATGGGAGGCTCGTTTCATGTTTTGAATCCACTCCATCTAAGGCTCACCGAGCTTGGCTTCCCGGTTCGAATGGCGGAAGCATCGGAGTTGATTCACTTTATGCCCCGGCTGCTAAACCGCCGCACGCTCCTCGTCGTGGTTTCTCAATCGGGCCGCAGTGCTGAGATCGTCCGGCTGCTGCGCAAAGATGGCGAACGGGCTGCGATTCTCGGCGTTACCAACGATGGTACCTCACCGCTTGCACTGAAATCAGACGTTGTGGCCCTGATTCAAGCCGGCGCGGAAGCATCGGTGAGTTGCAAGACCACAACGGCTTCATTGGCGGCTTTAGCATGGATTGGCGACCGCATTAGCAGGCGAGACCTGCGTTCCTCCACAGACCAGCTCGAAGTGTCTGCCTTGGCGGTTGAACAATACCTCGCTCACTGGAGAACTCATGTTGAGACTCTGTGCGCGGAACTGGAGGGAATCCGCCATTTGTTTGTGACCGGTCGTGGGTGCTCTCTCGCTGCCTGCGGAATCGGTGGCATGATCATGAAAGAAGCAGCACACTTTCACTCCGAGGGAATGAGTAGCGCTGCCTTCCGGCATGGTCCATTCGAGATGCTGAGTGAGGACTGCTTCGTTCTGGTATTTGCTGGCGAGGCTATCGTTGAACCACTGAATAGGGCATTGGTGGACGATGTTCGTCAAACTGGCGCCAGAGCTGTGCTGGTCGGACCTGATGCGGAGTCAGGAGTATTCCGTTTGCCCCCGGTCGGCAAAGAAGTTCGCCCGATTGTCGAGATGCTACCTCTTCAGATGGTCTCCCTTGCACTGGCTGCGATCGCGGGCCGCGAAGCGGGAAAGTTCGATCGGATCGGCAAAGTAACCACATCGGAATGACATTCGCCCTTGGTCAGAGCTTGGCAATACCCGCGAGTCACCGATGTCGCTTTACCGGGGTCCGAAGAAAGGCAGGGCTGCGATGAGAAGAACAAACCATTCTGCAGTTTTGATGCTTGCCGCCTTCACGATGGCACAAGTGGCCGGCTGCATGGCCAGCCAGCAAACGACTGAATTCCGTTCGGTCATTGATGTCCAACAACAGCCCCAGGGAGTCGTTGCCACGATTGGCGAAGGCAGGCTTCGGCTTGCGATCTACAGCGAAAGCATAGTGCGGGTTACGTACTCTCCCAAGGCAGAATTTCCCCATGTGACGGAACTGGCCTTGGTGGCGCGGGATTGGGCTCCGACCAAGTGGAACCTTCAAACCGACGACACGATATGCGTTGTTTCCACCGCCAAACTAAGAGTGATTCTCGACCGCAAGACGGGACTGCTGGAATTTCAGGATGCGAAGGGGCACCGGTTGTTTGCCGAAAGCGGCCGCGAGATGATTCCGGCCGATGTGAATGGCGAGCGCACCTACCACGCACGCTTAAGCAGCAACCTGTGGGAATCGCGCGAATCTCTCTACGGCTTAGGCCAGCATCAGGCCGGCGTGTGGGATTACAGCGGCGAATCGGTGGATATTTCCCAGGACAACATGAACATCTCGGTGCCCTTGCTGGTCTCGAGCAACGGATATGGGCTGTTGTGGAATAACGCGTCGCGTGGGCGGGTGAACAACCGTATGTCGCACGCCCTCTACATCAGCTCTGAAGTGGCGGAGGTGCTGGATTACTTTTTTCTTTACGGGCCCGATCTTGACCGAGTGATCGCGAACTACCGCGAACTGACCGGGCCAGCCCCGATGTTTGGACGCTGGGCCTACGGCTATTGGCAGTGCAAGAATCGCTACAAGACCCAGGAAGAACTGATGCAGGTAGCGGGCAAGTACCGCGAACTGAAGATCCCCATCGACAACATCGTCCAGGACTGGTTCTGGTGGGGAAAAATGGGCGACCATATCTTCAATGCAAATTATCCGGACCCAAAAGCGATGGTGGAAGAACTGCATCGTCAGAACTTCCATCTCATGATTTCGGTATGGCCATTCTTCGAGGCTCCGTCAGCAAACTACGACGAACTCATCCGGCGCCATCTCTACATCGCTCCATCCCAGGGGCCGATCGCGGATGGAGATGGCCAAACGCTGTACGACCCTTTCGGTGCGGAAGGACGTGCATTCTACTGGCAGAAGATGAACGATGCTCTGTTCAAAATCGGTGTGGGCGCCTGGTGGCTCGATACGACCGAACCTGAGACCGAAAACCAGGAAGACAATCGGATGATCCAGAGCCAGACCGCGCTGGGCAACGGAGCGAGATACGCCAACGCTTTTCCGCTAATGACGACCGAGGCTGTGTACGAGGGGCAGCGAGCGGTCACGGGCGAAAAACGTGTTTTTATCCTGACCCGCTCGGCGTTTTCCGGAATGCAGCGCTATGCTGCAGCAGCCTGGTCGGGCGATGTGCATTCCCGCTGGTTTGAGCTACGCAAGCAGATTCCCGCAGGGTTGAACTTCTCGCTCTCCGGTTTGCCGTATTGGACGACCGACATCGGAGGGTTCACCGATTCGAACATAAAGGACCCCGCCTATCAGGAGCTGTTCGTGCGTTGGTTCCAATATGGAGCCTTCTGCCCGGTCTTCCGGGTACACGGAACGCGCATTCCCAGCGAGAACGAACTCTGGTCCTACGGGCCGAAGGCGCAAGCAATTCTGACCAACTTTGACGTCTTCCGCTACCGCCTCATGCCTTACATTTATTCGCTCGCCTGGCGTACGACGCATGAGGGCTACACGATCATGCGGCCACTGGTTATGGACTTCCGGGAAGACGAACGGGCAAGGGAAATCGGCGACCAGTTCCTGTTCGGTCCGGCGATTCTGGTGAGTCCGGTGATTGAGCCAGGTGCGACCATGCGCCATCTCTACCTTCCTCCGGCCAGGTGGTACGACTTCTGGACGGGTATTCCCATCGAGGGATCTCGGGCGATTGATTCGCCCTCGCCAATCGAACGCATCCCGCTCTATGTCCGCGCGGGTTCGATTCTCCCCCTCGGCCCCGACCTGCAGTATGCCGCAGAACGGGCGGCCGACCCAATGGAAATTCGCGTGTATTGCGGTGCCAGTGGAAGTTTCGAGCTTTATGAAGACGAGAACGACAATTACAACTATGAGAAGGGTGCATATTCCATTATTCCGATTTCATGGGACGAGACTGCGAAGACACTTACGATCGGCGAACGGGCCGGCCGGTTTCCCGGGATGCTGGAATCGCGCACGTTTAGGGTCGTGTTCGTTTCGGAGGCCCACGGGATCGGCAGCTCGTTGACCCAGGCCCCGGACAAGACCGTTTCTTACATGGGGAAGAGTGTTATGGTTCCGTTGCTGCAATCCCATTGAAAGGGGTGTGTCTGTATTGGCAGAAAAGGCCTTCGCGAGACAGGCAATAGCACCACCGAAGTATCACTGAGAAGGATGGGTTCCCGCCCTTGCTCTTCAATCTGCTACATTCAGGGACCGGACAAGGCCAATATCGAACTCATCGGAAGGAATGACCATGCGTAGACGTGATTTCTGCGAATTGATGGCAGCCGGCGTAGGTCTGAGTGCATCGGTTCTTGCCGCATTCGAACTCGGACTGCTGGCAGGCACTCCGCTGCAGGCCTTCGCCCAAGAGCCATCGATTCCCTGGCCGGCGAAGGCGAATTATCCAAACAATCGCGGCCCGCTGCTGCAAACAAAATATGTCAGATTGCCTTTAGGAACTGGCCGGCCGATGGGTTGGCTTCGGGATCAGTTGAATGTCCAGGCCAACGGATTGACCAGCCACCTGAATGAGGTGTGGGGCGTAGTTGAGGCCTCGGCGTGGATCGGCGATGTTGGGAAGAACGTCACGCCTGAGTGTTGTACTGCTCGCTTTGTTCCCCGCTGGCTTGAGGGATTGACCGCTCTGGCAGGTGTGCTCGATGACGATCGCCTCAAGGCCCTGGCCGATCCTTACATGCAATACATCCTGAAGGTGAAGGACCCTGCGACGGTCACGCCGAGTGTGTGCGCCTGGTGTCACTTGGGAAGATTCTTGCCCGAATACTATGAACTCACCGGCGATGCGCGGGCCATCAAGCTTGCCCGGACAATTCTGGACTACGCCGATTCGGTCCGCGACTCCAAAGACGACAAGGTGGTCGAGCCAGCCAGGCTTGGCATGTTGCTGGGTTTCGGCTGGTGGTATTACAACCGTACGGGTGACCGTGACATCCCCGCCCTGATCGAACGATGCACGAAGCGTTGCGTGGAAGATTGGAAGAGCTATTTCGTGCACTTTCCAGAAGACTCCAAGTACTTCGTGCATTTTCCGGACGTAACCACGGAGAAGAGCCAGGAAGAAGATCCCTCGAGTTGGACCCGCCAGGGCGTTGACGTCACCCAGGCAATCCAATACCCGGTCCTTTATTACCTGATGTCCAAGGATGAAACCGACAAGAACAGCATTACTCAGGGCATGGCCAACCTGGACAAGGGTTACGGTCAGGTCGGGGCACGGTGGAGCGGCGACGAATGGCTTGCCAGCACCGATCCGACCCAGGGAACTGAATTGTGCGACGTGGAAGAACTGCTCTATTCGCTGGAAAAGAACTTCGAGGCCGTGGGGGAATTGGTTTTTGCCGACCGCATTGAACAGTTGATGTTCAATGCCTTCCCCGGTACTTGCACGGCGGATATGTGGGCGCACCAATACGACCAACAAGCCAATCAGGTTTTGGTCTCCGTCGCCAAGCGCCCGTGGCATGAGAACGGCGATACGTCAAACATCTACGGTTTTACTCCCAATTTCCCCTGCTGCCTGGCCAACATGCACTCGCCTTGGCCCCGCTACGTCGAATCCATGTGGATGGCCACTGCGGATAACGGCCTGGTGGCCGCCCTGTATGGTCCCTGCCGCTTCAATGCCAAGGTCGGACAAGGTTCAAACATCGAAATCACTGAGGAGACGGACTACCCGTTCTCCGACCGCGTTCGCATTACGATTCGCAGCAAACAACCCGCCTCATTCCCGCTTTATTTCAGGATCCCTGCATGGGCCAACAGGGCAGAGTTGTCTGTCTCTGCCGACCCGAAACCGAGCCATCCACAAAGCGGAACTTTATTCAAGGTGGATCGCGTGTGGAAAGACGGCGACGCGGTGACCTTGGACTTCAATTTCAAAGTCCGTGCCGAGACCCGGAGAAACAATGCCGTGGCGATTGCCTGGGGGCCGCTCTATTTCGTGCTGCGAATCGGCGAATTGTTTCAGAAAATCCCGGCGCTCGCCTTGTGGGATAGTCCTGACATGGTCACCGCTCCGCCGGGGTGCGTCAACTGGCAGATCGCTCCCACGACCGATTGGAATTACGCGCTCGCAATCGACCGGAACAATCCGCAGTGCACAATGATCACCACGAGAATCAGCTCGATGCCATTTGCCCAAAAGGGAGAGCCCGTGAAGGTGCCCGGCGCCGATGAGTTCAACCCGTGGAAGGAAGACGTTCCCATGGTGCTCAAGGTCAAGGCCAGGCGTGTTCCCCAGTGGGGCATGAACGGAGCCAACGCTGCGGCGGTTCCCGTCAGCCCGGTAATCACAGATTCCCCAGAGACGCTGGTTGAACTCATTCCTTACGGTTGTTCCAGGCTGCGCATTTCCGAATTCCCGACCGTCTGAGCAATGCTTCAGAGGTTCGTCCGGCAGCAGTTGCAGTTCCCGGTAAAGAGCGCATCTTAACTGATCCAGCGGGAATACGATTGGCGGGGCGCTGGATTTGGACAACCTCGCTCACCGTGTGATCAAACCGTGCTCAAGGCGAACGGACTAGAATGGAACGGATGGCAAGCCTACCGTCGCGCTCTGGCGACGAATCTGAGAAAGCTCGGGGTGTCCGGCACTCTGACCCAAGCGATATTCAGGCACGAAGATGTGAGAACAACGCAGCGGTTCTACATCAAGACTGTGCGTGAGGATGTCACCACCGCCATGAAACAGCTTGAAGCCCAGATCGCTTGTACAGCGGTTGTACAGCAAAAACCAATGAGCGATTTGGTAAACTAAAGAAAGTAAACTAGAAGCCGACGTAGCTCAGTTGGTAGAGCAGCCGATTCGTAATCGGCAGGTCATCGGTTCAAGTCCGATCGTCGGCTCCAGCATAAACTCCATCTTTCATTCAACTTGTGGATTCCGGCAGGTCTGTTCCGGGCTCGCCGTCATTTTGCCCTTCCTAACCAACGCTGCACCCCAAACGCCGTTTCCCCCGAGTGCTTCCGTGAAACAGACCGTTGCATTTCTCATAGATCGAGAACTGGTCGCAACTGGATCGTCGATTACGGTCGTAACTACCGAAGAATCGCTCCGTGCTGTTATAGCTTCTGTTAGAGATTTCTAATGGTCGCTGGACGGAACCCTGTTTTGCCCCACGGATTCGGAGCGAACCGTTCCAGGCCCATTGGGAAGACTACTCCCACGGCACAGAACCATCCGTCTTGCCCGGATTGGGCACACGAATTACGGCTGCCGCCGGCAATGGAAGAAGCCGTCGGGCTTGGCCCAGAAAGATCGGCCGTTTCCGCAGCGGTTGCCCGCAACATGGGCACGACATTTTGAGGTGAACCATGCCAAAGAAAATCCTAGTGGTTGACGACTCCAAAACAGCGTTGATGATGGAACGCGAAATTCTGGAAAAGCGCACGAACTACCAGTGTGTGACTGCGGCCGACGGGCGGGAAGCGGTCGAGAAGGCGCGACAGGAACACCCCGACCTGGTTTTGATGGATGTGGTGATGCCCACCATGAATGGATTCGAGGCCTGCAAAATGCTGCGGCAGCAGCCGGGCACGCGCGAGATTCCAATTGTTCTGGTCACCACTCGCGGCGAGGAGTCTTACATGGAAGCGGGGTTTCAGAGCGGATGCAACGACTACATCACCAAGCCGATTGATGGCGTGGAACTGGTGGAGCTGTTAAAGAGCTATCTGGGCGAGTAGAAAACCGCGGTACACGTTCCAGTTTTCCCAAAGGTTTGCAGCGCTGCAATAAAGACTTTATGAGCGATGAGCAGAGCAATGCGCCGGGGCCGAAGCTTGCCGGAGCCAGCCCGATGAACGATGCGCGGCTGGAAGCGGCGCGCAAGAGGCTGGCCGAGAGCCGGGATGAGGAAGATGCTATCGAGGGCCTGCGCGAGATCGTGGCCAACCTGCTCGGATCCGAGGAACTCGGCCTGTTCATGGTCGATCGCGGGGCCGCGACTTTTCCGGTTTATTGGTCGTTTGGCATCGACCCCGAAAAGTACGACTTGGGCTGGGCTTTGGGCGATGCCGGTCTTCGGCGGGTGATGGACGGCGAGTGCCATGTGGATCTGGCGGACGGGGACCACGCCGGCGCCATGGCCAGGGTGCGGGCGTTTGTTCCCATCCGCTTCGCCAACCAAACCATAGCGATCCTGGCGATATTGCGCTTGCTTCCCCAGAAGCTGGCCTTCGACGGATCGGACATGGAACTGTTCAAACTTCTTTCCCACGAAGCGGCGACGCCCTTGTTTGCCCAGAGCGTCCATTCGAACCTGGTGGGAAAAGAACCGGGGATGAAAGCATGAGCGAGGACACACAAAAATTCAATCCGGTAGTCCTGCCCGAGGACTACATGAAGAGCTTTGAGCACGAGGCCTCGAACGAGTCCCGGCACTTCCTCTATCCGGGGCAGGTGTTCGTGACGCGCGATCCGATCACCATCTCCACCATTCTCGGTTCCTGCGCTGCGGTCTGCCTTTGGGATCGGCATAAAAAAGCGGGAGGAATGAACCACTATCTGCTGCCTGACGGAGCTGATGAAGGACCGAACCGGCTGCGCTACGGCAGCGCCGCCAATTCTGAACTGCTGAAGCGGGTGCTGGAGCTGGGATGCCAAATCCGGAATTTGCAGGCCAAAGTCTTCGGCGGGTCCAGCGCTTTCGGGGCCAACCCAGCGCAGTCGGTGGGATCGAGGAATGTGGAACTCGCCGAAAGTTTTCTTCACTCCGCGGGCATTCCGGTAGTAGCCAGAGATATTTCGGGGCAGCGTGGCCGCAGGCTGAACTTCGAGATAGCCACTGGCATCACGACGATCAAGAATTTTAGCCAGGTGAAGTGAGAAACCGGCCGCTGCCGAAGGGCGCGGACGAAGAGAGGAAGAGAGGAGGGACCGTGGATTTAGCGGACTTTGACCGGGAAGCAGTCCTGGCGTCGTTCCTCGTCGAGTCGGAAGAGGGTCTGGCATTGATGGAGCAGTCGTTGGTGCAGATGGAATCGGGTCCTTCCGATCCGGAACTCCTGCATAATATTTTCCGCGTAGCCCATAGCATGAAGGGCAACGCAACCTCGCTGGCGCTCAATGAACTGGCGGGCTTCGCCCACGTGGTCGAGGACCTGCTGGATGTCTTGCGTGAACAGAAGGCGCTGCCCAGCGCAGACTTGATTTCCCTGCTCCTCAAGGCGGTGGATGAACTCCGTGCCATGCTCTCCAGCGCGCCGACCGGGCACCAGGAGCTTACGGCGAAACAACAGGATCTCAGAAAGGAAATTGCGCGGGAGGTGAAAAAGCGGTCGTCCAGAGTGGTCACCGCCAGCCAAGTTGGGGGTGGACCCGGTTCCGCCGAAAAGGCGGGGGCGCTCCCCGGCGCCAGCCACCGCACGCTGCGCGCCGATGTCGACAAACTCGACCACATGTTGAACTTGACCGGGGAAATTGTGATTGCCCAGGGCCGCCTGCGGCAGATGATCGAGCAACTCGGTACCGAGCAAGGACGCGCCATCCTCGACATGCATCGCGAGGCAGAGCGCCTGTACATGGACTTGCAGAGTGAAGTGATGAGCATGCGCATGGTCCCCATCGGCCCCTTGTTTCGCCAGTTTGTTCGTTCCGTGAGAGACCTGGCAAAGAGCCATGGGAAACTGGCCCGTCTGGAAGTGGTGGGAGGAGACGTCGAAGTTGATACAACCGTGCTCGAGCATTTGAAGGACCCCCTGCTGCACCTGGTGCGCAATGCCGTCGATCACGGCATCGAGAAGCCGACCGTGCGCGAAAGCCAGGGCAAGAACGCTTGCGGACTCATCCGGCTGACCGCCGCTCATAGCGGCGGAAACATCATCGTGACGCTGCAAGACGATGGAGCAGGCTTCGATCGCACGCGGATCCTCCACAAAGCCAGACACCTTGGACTCCTGTCTGGCAAGGACAAAGACAAAGACGAGGTTCGCGACCAGGACGTTTACGACCTGGCGTTCCATGCGGGATTCTCAACCGCTGAAGCGGTCACAGATCTTTCCGGCCGCGGCGTGGGCCTCGACGTCGTCCGCCGCAACATCGACATTTTGCGCGGGACGGTGGAGGTATCGAGTACCCCGGGCAAGGGAACCACGATTACGATCCGCTTGCCGTTGACCCTGGCCATCATTGAAGGCTTCTCGGTGAGGGTCGGCCCGGAAACCTTCATTATTCCTCTGGAATATGTGACCGAGTGCACGGAATTGCCGGCGGAACAGCGCAGCCCGGAGGCCAGCGGAATTCTCAGCCGGCGCGGGTCGGCCCTTCCCTACATCCGATTAGGGCGCGTGTTTGGGATGCCGGGCGAGGCCTCGAAGCGGGAGAACATCGTGGTTGTCAAGATGAATGAGTTTTATGCGGGAATCGCAGTGGACGAGCTGCTGGGCGGGATGCAGACGGTAGTGAAGCCGCTGGGCAGGGCGTTTCGGGGGATCCGTGGAATCGCCGGCTCCACGGTCCTGGGGGACGGTCGGGTGGGTTTGATCATCGACGTTCCCAGTCTTCTGCGCGGAATGATGCAGTCGGCGTTGCAGCCACAAGCTTAGCTACAAACGGTAGCGATTACAGAGAGGTGAGGAACAATGAGAACCTGGCAAGATCAGAAAATAGGTGTGCGACTGGGGGTTGTCTTCGGGGCCATCCTGCTGTGCTTGATTGCGGTCGGTGGATTCGGACTGAGTTGGCTCGGGCGCCTGAACTCCAATATGTCGGCCTCGATGCAGAAGCGTTACAACACGGTTGAGTTGACCCACCAGACCATCGAAAACTCAATCACCAACGCCCGCATCACCCTGCAATTGTTCGAGACCAGCAACGCTGACGACGAAAAGAAGCTGAACCAGCAGAACGAGGGGATCAGTCACGAAATCAGCGCGCAGATCGCGGAAATCGAAAAGAGTCTCAGCTCTTCCGAAGAGCGAGAGATGTTCGCGGTTGTCACCCAAGACCGGCAGGCCTATATCGCAGCCCGGCAAAAAGCCAAGGGACTGCTGGCCGACAAGAAACGCGAGCAAGCATTGGCAGCGTTGCGCGAAGAGGTGATCCCGGCGCTCGAGACTTACCGCGCTGCATGGCAGAAGTTCATTGACCTTCAGACCGCTGCCGTAATGCAAAGCATAAAGGAGAGTCAGGACGCTTACGCCATGGGGCGCAGGATTGCACTGTTGCTGCTTGTCCTGATTCTGGTCCTGACCGCGTTAGCCGCAATCAGGGTCACGCAGAGCATTACCGTTCCTATCCAGCAAGCGGTCGAGCACGCCGAGCGAATCGCCGCCGGCGACTTGACCAAAGAAATACGGGTCACCAACCGCTCCGAGACCGGCCAATTGCAACAGGCCATGCAAGCCATGAGCAGCAAGCTGTCGGGCATCATCAAGGATGTTCGTGAAGGATCGGTAGCCGTAGCTTCCGCAGCCCAGGAAGTCGCTTCCTCTTCGCAGAGTCTTTCGCAGGGGACGAGTGAACA